>MDTD01198408.1_pt1 | contig 269221 bp, 246 predicted proteins | sample 811221 | NCBI WGS metagenome assembly MDTD01 (sample SAMN05326646, study PRJNA326480) | marine metagenome | isolation source: seawater | place: Pacific Ocean: South West | collected 2011
CGACCGACAACGACGCTGGAGGCCAAAAGGGCGCCAGCCCTTCGGGTTGCGGCTATAAATCCACCCCTCCGCGTTACTCGTCGTTCATTTGGAGCTACCAAACTTCTCTCCTCGTGCCTTGATGGGTGGATTTATAGCCGCAACAGGTGCGGTGCAAGTAGTGTGAACAGGCCCTAGCAACATTGTCCTTGCAGAGGTTGCAGCCCGAGCTGCTCCCGCGCTTCATTCACAAGGGCTTCGATGGTAGTGAGTGCCCACTCAGGCAGGGCGTCGTTGACCCGATAATGCATCCAGGTGCCCTGCCGCCGGACCACCACCAGGCCGCATTGGCGCAGCTGCGCCAGATGTCGGGAGATAGTGGATTGCGGCGCGTCCAGAGCGTCCACCAGATCACATACGCAGACCTCCCGGTCCACGCCCATCAGGCAGAGCAGACTCAGGCGCGACTCATCGCCGAGGCATTTGCAAAGCCCGGCGACGGAGACCTGGGCGGGAGCGGCTTGGACGGCGTGCATGTTGTCTTCCTATATTCATATATCCGGATATAAGAATATAGTAAACGAAAAAAAGCCCGACGCAAGGCCGGGCCCATGAAGTTTTTATGGCAGAAAACAGGTCAATGGTACGGACCAATCAGGTCTTTTTCACCTCTTTCTCCATCTCGTCGACGGAGATGTGGCGAACGTCGGTGCCCTTGACCAGGAAAATCACCTGCTCGCCGATGTTGCGGGCATGGTCGCCGATGCGCTCCAGGGCGCGCAGCGACCAGATAATGTTGAGCACCCGGGAGATGGCGCGCGGGTCTTCCATCATGAAGGTGACCAGGGCGCGCATGGCGGAGCGGTATTCCAGATCCACCTCGGAGTCCTCGGCGGCCACTTCCACCGCCTTGTCGGCGTCGAAGCGGGCAAAGGCGTCCAGGGTGTCGCGCAGCATGTTGCGCACGTGGTTGCCGATGTGGCGCACCTCCACGTAGCCGCGCGAGGACTCGCCTTCCTCGGCGAGCTGCAGGGCCATGGCGGCGATCTTGGCGGATTCATCGCCGATGCGCTCCAGATCCGACACCGCCTTGGAAACGGCGATGATCAGGCGCAGATCCGAGGCCGCCGGGTGGCGCAGGGCCAGCACCCGGGCGCATTCCTCGTCGATCTGGATTTCCTGCTGGTCGACCCGTTCCTCGGTGTGCAGCACCTTCTCGGCGAGGCCGGAATCCGCGCGCAGCAACGCCTCCAGGGCGTCCACCACCTGCTTTTCCACGAGGCCGCCCATTTCCATGAGGTGGTTGCGAATCGACTCCAGCGCTTCGTTGAACTGCGAGGAGCTGTGCTGACCAAAATGCATGCGATCCATGTTTGTTCTCCTGGGAACCGCGGTGTTAGCCGAAGCGGCCGGTGATATAAGCTTCGGTGAGTTCGTGTTCCGGGTTGGTGAAGACGGTTTCCGTGTCGTTCACCTCGATCAGTTCACCCAGATGGAAGTAGGCGGTGCGATGGGAAACCCGGGCCGCCTGCTGCATGGAGTGGGTGACGATGGCGATGGTGTAGGACTCGGTGAGCTCGTCGATCAGCTCCTCGATCTTGGCCGTGGCGATGGGGTCCAGGGCCGAGCAGGGCTCGTCCATGAGAATCACCTCCGGGCTCACGGCGATGGCGCGGGCGATGCACAGACGCTGCTGCTGGCCGCCGGACAGGCCGGTGCCGGGGCGATCGAGACGGTCCTTCACCTCTTCCCACAGGCCCGCCTTGCGCAGGCTGCTTTCGACGATCTCGTCCAGGTCGTACTTGCGTTTGGCGAGGCCGTGCAGGCGCGGGCCATAGGCGATGTTGTCGTAGATCGACTTGGGGAACGGGTTCGGCTTCTGGAACACCATGCCCACCTTGGCGCGCAGCAGCACCACGTCCAGCGAGGGATCGTAGATGTCGTCGCCGTCCAGCGTCACCTTGCCCTCGATGCGGCAGTTCTCGATGGTGTCGTTCATGCGGTTGAGCGTGCGCAGGAAGGTGGACTTGCCGCAGCCGGAGGGACCGATGAAGGCGATCACCTCGTTTTCCATGATGTCCAGATCGATGCCCTTGATGGCTTCGTTGTCACCATAGAACACCTTCACGTCCCGGGCGCTCATCTTGGCGGTCCGCGACGCCGGCCGTTGTGATTGCCGCTCTTCGTCGCGCCGAACCATTACATCCGGATCAACCATCTTCATTGTCACCACCTTGTCTCGAATTTCTTGCGCAGCCAGATGGCCAACGCGTTGAGGCTGATCATCAGCAGCACAAGCACGATGATCGCCGCCGAGGTGCGCGCCTCGAAGAAATTGCGCATTTCGTTACCCTGCCAGAGATAAATCTGGACCGGCAGGGCCGTGGATTGTTCAAACGGGGTGGCCGGAATATTGGCCACGAAGGCATTCATGCCGATCAGCAGCAGCGGCGCGGTTTCGCCCAGAGCCTGGGCGACGCCGATGATGGAGCCGGTGAGGATGCCGGGAATCGCCAGCGGCAGCACCTGCTGGAACACGGTCTGCACCCGGGAGGCGCCTAGCGCCAGGGCCGCCTGTCGAATCGACGGCGGCACCGCCTTGAGGGCCGAGCGGGTGGTGATGATCACCGTGGGCAGGGTCATCAGGCTCAGCACCAGGCCGCCCACCAGGGGCGCCGACAACGGCAGTCGCAGGTAATTGATGAAAATCGAGGCGCCCAGCAGACCGAACACGATGGACGGCACCGCCGCCAGGTTGTTGATGTTCACCTCGATCAGATCCACGAACTTGTTCTGGGGCGCGAACTCTTCCAGATAGATGGCGCTGGCCACGCCCACCGGCACCGCCAGGCAGATCACCACCATCATCATGAACAGCGAGCCCATGAAGGCGCCGGCCAGACCGGCGGAGGCCGGCGAGCTGCGCGAATCCGAGTTGGTGAACAGCACGGTGTTGAAGGACACGTTGAGAATGCCCTCGTCGTGCAGCTGGTCGGCGATGCGGCGCACCTCCGGGCTCAGCTGCAGCCGCTCGTCCGGCAGGCTGCGGTCGATGTTGCCCCGCACCCAGACATCCACCTCGGCGTCGGCGAGCAGCTCGATGGAGCGGGTCTGGCCGATCAGCGAGGGCTCCTCGGCGACCATGTCGCGGAGCCGGTATTTCTCACCATTGGTGAACAGCTTGCGCAGGGAACGCCGGTGCTCCTCCAGTTCGGGCTTGGCGTCGATCAGCGCGTTTTGCAGCACCTCGTTCCAGTTGGCCATGGTGAGCTTGGTGCGCCAGGACTGCTGGCGCTGCTCGAAGTCGCGGGGCGATTCGTCCTGGCGCTGCTCCGGCGGCGCGCCCACGTCCAGAATCTGCGGGTCGAAGTAAACGTCCAGGGTGATGGAGGACTGCCAGAAGGCCGGCAGCCCCCGGGAGAAGATGCTGACGAACAGCACCGCCACGAAGGCCAGGCCGATCAGCACCGCCGCCAGACCGAACATCTTGAAGCGTTTTTCCTTGGCGTGACGGCGCCGCAGGCTGTTTTCCACCCGGCTCTGAATCTGATCGCGCTTGTCCGCCGCCGAATCCATCGTGCTGCTCATCAGTCGTATTGCTCCCGGTATTTACGGACGATGTACAGAGCCACCACGTTCAGGCCCAGCGTGATCACGAACAGGGTCAGACCCAGCGCGAACGCCACCAGGGACTGCGGGCTGGCGAAGTCGGTGTCGCCGGTGAGCTGGTTGACGATGGTCACCGTCACCGTGGAGACCGCCTCGAACGGGTTGGCGTGCAGAATCGGGCTGTTGCCGGCGGCCAGCACCACGATCATGGTTTCGCCGATGGCGCGGCTGGCGGCCAGCAGGAAGGCGCCGACGATGCCCGGCAGGGCCGCCGGCAACACCACCTGGCGGATGGTTTCCGACTTGGTGGCGCCCAGGCCCAGGGAGCCGTCGCGCAGCGACTGCGGCACCTGGGTGATGATGTCGTCGGACAGCGACGACACGAACGGGATGATCATCACGCCCATCACGAACCCGGCGGTGAGGGCGCTGGTGGAGCGGACCTGGATGCCCACCAGGTCACCCAGATCGGAAAAGAACGGGCCCACCACCATGAGCGCGAACACGCCGTAGACGATGGTGGGAATGCCGGCCAGCACCTCGATCACCGGTTTGGCGAACGAGCGCAACCAGCCGGGCGCGTATTCGGACATGAAGATGGCGGTCATCAAGCCCAGGGGCACCGCCACCAGCAGCGCGATGAAGCTCACCATCAGGGTGCCCCAGAGCAGGGGCAACAGGCCGAAATCGCCGTAGGAACTGCCGCCGGTGGTGCTGAAGCGGGGGTTCCAGGTGGTGCCGAAGAAAAATTCCGTGGGCGGCACGAACGAGAAAAAGCGCATCGCTTCGCCGAACATGGAGAACACGATGCCCACGGTGGTCAGGATCGCCACGCCGGAACACAGCAAAAGGCCGACGTTGACCACCTTTTCCACATGGTTGCGGGCGCGCATGTCGGCGCGGATCCGGCCACGGGCCAGGAACAGCCCGGCCAGGGCCAGGGACGCCATCACCGCGATCTTGGCCAGTTCGCCGATGGAGCGCAGCCGCGACAGGGTTTCCGCCGCCGCCACTTCGTAGGCGGCCGGCTCGCCGGCGACACCGTAGCCGCTGGCGATATCATTCAGACGGCGCATCAGGACATCCGCCTGCTGCGACGTGAGGTCCGCCATTTCCGGCGGCAGTTGGTTGAGCACCACGGAACGGATCACCGAGGGCTCCAGGAGCGTCCAGAGCACGAACACCAGCAGCGCCGGCAGACCACACCACAGCGCCACCAGCCATCCATAGTAGCCGGGGCGGGAGTTCATGCGCCCGGCGGTGTTGCGAGCGATCGCGCGGCTCCGCGTCAGACCCAGTTGATAGGCCACGCCCATCAGGATCAGGAGCAGTACGATCAGCGTCATGTTATCCATCGTGACTCCAGTAACCCGTGTTCCGGTGCTTCAACCCAGGTAAACAACGGCCCCCGCTAGCGTTTCGCCGACGGGGGCCGTGGATCGGCATGGGCGCCTATCTTACTTGCTTACGACCTTGCGGTCTTCGAATTGGGCGACCGCCTGCTCGCGCTCTTTGTCGTTGAGCGGGATCAGGCCGGCTTCTTCCAGCTGGCTGCCGAAGCCGGATACGTCTTCGCTCAGGAAGAACTGCACGTATTCCTCGATGCCGGGGATGGAACCGATGTGCTCACCCTTCACGTAGAAGAACAGCGGGCGGGAAACCGGGTACTCGCCGGAGCCGATGGTTTCCAGGGTCGGCGTGACGCCGTCGATGGTGGCCACTTTCAGGCGGTCACGGTTCTGCTCGTAGAAGCCCAGGCCGAATACGCCCACGGCGTCGGCTTGCGCTTGCAGGCGGGCCAGGGGCTCGGTGTAGTCACCGGAGATCTCGATCACGCGGCCGTCCTGACGGAACTGCAGGCAGGCTTCCTCGTCGTCCACCTGGCAGCCGTCCAGAACCACTTTCTCCTCGAACACTTCACGGGTGCCGTGGTTGGAGGCCGGGATCACCAGCACGATTTCCTGGTCGGGCAGGGATTTGTCGATCTGGGACCATTTGGTGTACGGGTTGGACACCATTTTGCCGTCTTTCGGTACTTCGGCGGCGATCGCCTTGTACACGAACTCAGGCTTCAGCTTGAAGGAACCCTTGCTGGCGTTGGAGGCGAACACGATGCCGTCGTAGCCGAAGCGTACTTCCAGGATCTGCTTCACGCCGGCGTTGGCGCAGCTTTCGATCTCGCTGGATTTGATCGGACGGGACGCGTTGGCGATGTCGATGGTGTTTTCGCCGACGCCCTGGCAGAACTGGCGCAGGCCGCCGCTGGAGCCGCCGGAACCAACCACCGGGGTTTCGAACTGGAAGGCGTTGCCGAACTGCTCGGCCACGATGCTGGCGTACGGCAGCACGGTGGAAGAACCGGCGATCTGGATGGTGTCACGGGCCATGGCCGGAGAGGCGGCGGCGGTCATGGTAACGGCGGCAAAGGCCACACCAAGAGCTTTCTTGAAACGCATTTTGGAATCCTCGTCTGCATCTACGAATTGAGTGACATCACCTTCGATGCCATCCTTGCCCGGGCTCGCTGATCCGGTTCCCCCGACGACGCCCGGGCCAGGGGGTGTCGATTCTGGGCTGAGACCGTTGCAGCAATGTGACAGGCGTCTCGGTACCCGGCACAGGCTGTCCTCCAGTCGACCGGCAGTGTAGAACCCCCAAATGACAGCAATATGACAGCACCCCGGCGCCCATTCCGGCGCCCGGAAAGCGCCGCCAGGGCCCGTGTTGGCTGACCCGGCGGCCCATCACCCGTATAATCGCGCCGGACCCGGGACCCGGCGAGGCAATTTTGACTTCACGACAACAACGCACCCTGATGCGCTGGCAGCGGCGGCTGACCGCCTTTACCTGCGGGGTAGGCCATTTCTGCGCCTGGTTCGCCATGGCCATGGTCCTGCTGATGGTACTGGTGGTGGTACTGCGCTACGGCTTCGGCATCGGCAACATCGCGCTCCAGGAGAGCATCACCTACCTGCACGGCGCCCTGTTCATGCTCGGCGCGGCCTATACCCTGGCCCTGGATGAGCACGTCCGGGTGGACGTCTTCTACCAGCATTTCAGCCCGCGGCGGAAAGCCCTGGTGAATCTGCTCGGCACCCTGTTGTTGTTGCTGCCGCTGTGCATCGCCATCTTCGGCCTGAGCTTCCAGTACGTGCTGCGCAGCTGGGCGGGCCTGGAGCGCTCCGACAACGGCGGCCTGCCCCTGGTGTTCGTGCTCAAGAGCCTGCTGCTGGCGCTGCCCGCCCTGCTCACCATTCAGGCGGTGGCGGAACTGATCCACAACGGCCTGACCCTGGCCGGCGCCCGGGCGCCGGATCCGGAGCTGGAGGATGAGGGGGACGCATGGAGTTGATCCCCCTGCTGATGTTCCTGGCGGTGGGCGTGGTGCTGCTGAGCGGCTACCCGGTGGCGTTCTGCCTGGGCGGGGTGGCGCTGATGTTCGGCATCGGCGGCCTGCTCACCGGCCAATTCGCGCTCTCCGAGCTCACCTTCCTGCCCGGCCGCCTGTTCGGCATCATCGAAAACACCAGCCTGATGGCGGTGCCCCTGTTCGTGTTCATGGGCGTGATGCTGGAGAAATCCCGGGTGGCGGAGCGCCTGCTGGCGAGCATGGGCCGCCTGTTGGCGGTGTTTCCCGGCGGCCTGGGCCTGGCCATCGTGCTGGTGGGCACCCTGCTGGCCGCCAGCACCGGCATCGTCGGCGCCACCGTGGTGACCATGGGCCTGCTGTCGCTGCCCACCATGCTGCGCCACGGCTACAGCCCGCGGCTGGCCACCGGCCTGATCTGCGCCACCGGCACCCTGGGCCAGATCATTCCGCCGTCCATCGCCCTGGTGCTGCTCGGCGACGTGCTCTCCACCGCCTACCAGGAAGCCCAGCTGCGCCAGGGCAACTGGTCCCTGGACACGGTGTCCGTGGGCGACCTGTTCGTGGGCGCCCTGATCCCGGGGCTGATCCTGGTGGGCCTGTACCTGCTCTACGTGCTGGTGATCAGCAGCCTGCGCCCGGACATGGCGCCGGCCATGAAGCGCGAGGACGCCCGGGTGGACGGCGTGCCCGAGGACGCTTCCCTGATCAGCGGCCTGGTGGCGCCGCTGCTGCTGATCGTGGCGGTGCTGGGCTCGATTCTATGGGGCTACGCCACCCCCACCGAGGCCGCCGGCGTGGGCGCCTTCGGCTCCCTGCTGCTGGCCGCCATCAACCATCAGCTGGACCGGCACATCCTGCGCGAAACGGTGCGCGGCACCACCCGTGTCACCGCCATGGTGTTCATGATTCTGATCGGTGCCAGCCTGTTTTCCCTGGTGTTCCGCGCCTTCGGCGGCGACGAGACCGTGGCGCACCTGTTCGACGCCCTGCCCGGCGGCACCCTGGGCGCCATCCTGGTGGTGATGCTGATCGTGTTCCTGCTGGGCTTCATCCTCGACTTCATGGAAATCACCTTCGTGGTGGTGCCCATCGTCGGCCCGGTGCTGCTGGCCATGGGGGTGGACCCGGTGTGGCTGGGCGTGATGATCGCCCTCAACCTGCAGACCTCGTTCCTGACCCCGCCGTTCGGCTTCGCGCTGTTCTACCTGCGCGGGGTGACGCCGCCGGAAGTGCCTACCGCGCACATCTATAAAGGCGTGATACCCTTTATCCTGATTCAGCTGATCATGCTCGGCATCCTGGCCCTCTTCCCTCAACTGGCCACCTGGCTGCCCGGGCTGCTGTATGGATAACTGTTTCCCGACTTCAACGCATACGACACGGATCGGATTCCAATAACATGACCAACGACGACACTCCTCGGCCCCAGGGCACCCTGGCCCTGCAAACCATCGCCATGCCGGAGAACGCCAACTGGAACGGCGACATCTTCGGCGGCTGGCTGGTCTCGCAAATGGATCTGGCCGGCGCCGTCACCGCCCGCGCCCGGGCCAACGGCCGGGTGGCCACCGTGGCCATCGATTCCATGGCGTTCCTGCGCCCGGTGCCGGTGGGCGCCGTGGTGAGCTGCTACACGCGCATGCAGGACATCGGCCGCAGCTCCATGCAGATTCTGGTGGAGGTGTGGATCGTGGAAGACAACGGCGAGCTGGCCAAGGTCACCGAGGGGCACTTTACCTTCGTGGCCATCGACCAGAACGGTCGCACCCGGGCGGTGCCCAGGGACTGATCGCCCCCGGGGGATCGGGAGGAAGAACGGGCCGCGCCGGCCGGCGCGACCCCGGTTGCCGGCCCGGCGTCAGCCGGGCTGTTTCTGGTCCAGTACCATGGAGCGCACGTTGAGCGCGGACTGCTCCGCCACCGCCACGTAGGGCACCACGGATTCGCGGAAGCTCTTGTAGGATTCGTAGATGCGGCGCGCCTGATCGTTGCCGGCCACCAGATCCTGAATCACCTGCTCGCTGGTTTCGTGGAGCTTCATCAGCACTTCGTCCGGGAAGCGGCGCAGCTGGGTGCCGTGCTCGTCCACCAGCTGTTTCAGTGCCTCGGCGTTGTGGGCGGTGAACTCGTCGTAGATGTGCTGGTTCTCCGCCTCGGCGGCGCTCTTCACGATCGCCTTGAGGTCGTCCGGCAGGGCGTCCCACTTGTCCTTGTTGATCATCATCTCGAGCATGGCGCCCGGCTCCGCCCAGCCCGGGTAGTAATAGTAGTCGGCCACCTTGTGCAGGCCGAAGGCCAGATCGTTGTACGGGCCGACCCAATCGGCGGCGTCCAGGGCGCCGGTCTGCATGGAGGTGAACACCTCGCCGCCGGGCATCTGCACCGGGGTGGCGCCGATGCGCTGCATGATCTCGCCGGCCAGGCCCGGGGCGCGGATCTTCAGGCCCTTGATGTCCTCCAGGCTGTTCACTTCCTTGCGGAACCAGCCGCCCATCTGGGTGCCGCTGTTGCCACAGGGCAGCGGTTTGATACCGAATTCACCGTACAGCTCGTCCCACAGCTCCTGGCCACCGCCGAAGTTCATCCAGCTGTTGATCTCCTGGGCGGTGAGGCCGAAGGGCACGGCGGTGAAGAACGGCGTGGCCGGGTGCTTGCCCTTCCAGTAGTAGGACGCGGAGTGGCCCATCTCGGCGCTGCCGTCGCGGACCGCGTCGAACACGCCCATGGCCGGCACCAGCTCGCCGGCGCCGTAGACCTTCACCTTCAGACGGCCGCCGGACATGGCGGTGACCCGCTCGGCGAAGCGGTTGGCGCCGGTGCCCAGGCCCGGGTAGTTCTTGGGCCAGGCGGTGACCAGCTTCCATTCCATGGTCTTGGCCGGGCTCTTGCCGGCGCCCTCGGCGGCGGCACCGGCCTGGGCGGCGTCCTTGGCGGAATCCTTGTTGTCCTGGCCGCAGGCGGTCAAGGCGGCGGCCCCGAGCCCCAGACCCAGGGCGGAAACGAATTTACGACGATCCATTGGTATCTCCCGATCGTATTGTTGTTGTGCGACTGGTTGTTATGCCACTGATCGCGGGTGGTGTCAGATCACTTCCAGGCGCGCGTACTGGCTGACCAGCCATTTGGTGCCGGCGCCATCGAAGTTGATTTGCAGGCGGGCGTTGGGGCCCTGGCCCTCGAAATGCAGTACCGTGCCCTCGCCGAATTTCGGGTGCAGCACCCGCGCCCCCAGCACAATACCATTGGCGCCCTCCTGGCGCAGCGTTCCACCACCGCCGCCCATGGGCCGGCTGACGCCGGCGCGGGCGCGCACTTCCTCCACCAGCTCGCCGGGGATCTCGCGCAGGAAGCGGCTGGGCGGGTTGAAGGTCTCGCTGCCGTAAAGCCGGCGGCTCTCGGCGTGGGTCAGGTACAGCTCGCGCATGGCGCGGGTCAGGCCCACGTAGCACAGACGCCGCTCCTCGGCGAGCCGGCCCGGGTCCTCGGCGGACATCTGATGGGGAAACAGCCCCTCTTCCACGCCGGTGATGAACACCACCGGGAATTCCAGCCCCTTGGCGGAGTGCAGGGTCATCATCTGCACCGCGTCCTCGTGGGCGTCAGCCTGGCCCTCGCCGGATTCCAGGGCGGCGTGGTCCAGGAAGGCGGCCAGGGGGTCGTCCTCGCCATCCTCGTCACCGAACTGGCGGGTGGCGGAGACCAGCTCGCGCAGGTTCTCCTGGCGCTGCTGGCCTTTCTCGCCTTTCTCCTGGCCGTGGAACTCGATCAGGCCACTGGCGGCGATCACGTGCTCGGCGGTTTCCGCCAGGTCCAGGTTGGCGGTTTCCTCGGCGAGCCGGTCCACCAGCCGCAGGAAGGCCAGCAGGGCGTTGCCGGCGCGGGCACTGAGCAGGCGCTCGTTGATCATCACCGCCGCCGCGTCCCACAGCGGCAGGGAACGCTCCCGGGCGATCTGGCGCAGCGCCTCCAGGGTCTTGGCGCCGATGCCCCGGGTCGGGGTGTTGACCACCCGCTCGAAGGCGGAATCCGCCCGCCGGTTGCTCAACAGGCGCAGGTAGGACAGGGCGTTCTTGATCTCGGCGCGCTCGAAGAAGCGCTGCCCGCCATAAATCCGGTAGGGAATGCCGGCCTGCAGGAACGCCTCCTCCAGCACCCGGGACTGGGCGTTGGAGCGGTACAGCACCGCCATTTCCCGGCGCGCCATGCCTTCCTGGGCCAGGCTTTCCACCTTGCCGGCGATGAAACGCGCCTCGTCCACCTCGTTGAAGCCGGCGTACACGCGAATCGGCTCGCCGTGGCCGCCGTCGGTCCACAGCTCCTTGCCGAGGCGGTCGCTGTTGTGGCTGATCACCGCGTTGGCGGCCTGCAGGATGGTGCCCGTGGAGCGGTAGTTCTGCTCCAGGCGGATGGTGCGGGTGTCCGGGAAGTCGCGGCTGAACTTGTGGATGTTCTCGATCTTGGCGCCGCGCCAGCCGTAGATGGACTGGTCGTCGTCGCCGACAATGGTGACCGCGTTGTCGGCGCTGGCCAGCAGCCGCAGCCAGGCGTACTGGATGGCGTTGGTGTCCTGGAACTCGTCCACCAGCAGATGGCGGAAGCGGCGCTGGTAATGGCCACGCAGATCGTCGTTGTCGCGGAACAGCTCCAGCACGCGCAGCAGCATCTCGTTGAAATCCACCAGGCCGCCCCGGGCACAGGCGTCCTCGTAGGCCTGGTAGATGCTCTGCATGGTCTTAAGGAAAAGGTCGCCTTCGCCGATATCCATGTGAGCGGCGCGCAGACCCTCGTCCTTCTGGCCATTGATGAACCAGGTGGCCTGACGGTGGGGCCAGCGCTGCTCGTCGAGTCCGAGCTCGCGGATCACCCGGCGCACCAGACGCTGCTGGTCCTCGGCGTCGAGGATCTCGAAATTCTGAGGCAGCCCGGCTTCCTGCCAGTGGGCGCGCAACAGGCGGTGGGCGATGCTGTGGAAAGTGCCCACCCACATGCCGCCGGCGGGCATGTCCAGCAACTGCTCGATGCGGCCGCGCATTTCCGCGGCGGCCTTGTTGGTGAAGGTCACCGCCAGCACGCCGAACGGCGACGCCTGGCCGGTGGCGATTTGCCAGGCGATGCGGTGCACGAGAACCCGCGTCTTGCCGGAGCCGGCGCCGGCCAGCACCAGCAGGTGCGGGTCCTCGGCGGTCACGGCGTCGCGCTGGGCGGGGTTGAGGCCTTCGATCAGGGGGGTCACGTCATCCATGGCGCCGAAGTTTATCAGAACCGCCGCCCGGACGCGGTAGATGTGAACGGCAACGCGCTATCCGGTTTCCCTTGGCGATGGGGCTGGGTAAACTGCCAAACAAAAAGCCGGCGCGCCCCGCGAGCGGCGCCGAGGCCAAGAGCCTGGAAGAATCTGTGTCGACGTCATCCGAGCTACATACCAGCAAGCAGCAGAAGGCGGTGATCCGCGCCCAGTGCCAGCACCTGACCAGCGGTGTGAAAAGCATGAACGTGCTGGAGGCCCTCGCCGTCGTCGCCGTGCTGTGGGCCTATTGGAGCACCCCGGTGCCCCGCGTCTGGCTGGTGTCCTGGACCGTGGCGGTGCTGGGGCTGGTGGCGGCGCGGCTGGGCTGGCTGCTGGTGTCCCGGGCCGGTTACGGCGGCGGCCCGCGGGACCTGTGGCGAGTGTCGCTGTCGATTCTGACCACGGCGGTGTGCATGGGCTCCGCCGGTTTTCTGTTCAACCCCACCGACACCATCCTGTCGGAATCCATGCTCTACGCGCAGCTGACCATGAGCAGCCTGGGCACCGGCCTGAGCATCCTGGCCCTGGCCGCCTACAGCAGCCACCTGCCCACGGTGCTGCTCTACCAGACCTGCCTGCTGGCGCCGGCCTGCGTGCAGCTGGTGCTCACCCACGACAACGAGCCGGCCCTGGCCGCCATGCTGGTGGCCACCCTGGGCTTTCTGTTCATCACCGCCCGGCGCATCAATCTGACCACCCACCAGGCCCTGGACCTGCAGACCAGCAACACGGCGCTGATCGATTACCTGGACCGGGCCCGGGCCAACGCCGAGGCGCTTAACGAAAAGCTCGCCGAGGAAATCATGGAGCGCAAGGAGGCGCGCCGCCGGCTGCAGGAGGCCAACGACCGGCTGGAATCCATGGTCAGCGACCGCACCCATGCCCTGGAGCAGGCCAACAAGGAGCTCAGTGCCACCGGCGAACGCCTGCAACTGGCCCTGGACGCCAGCAACATCGGCCTGTGGGACTGGGATCTGCAGACCGGCACCAACTACCACACCAATTTCGACCGCATTCTCGGCTACGAGAGCGAGTACTTCCGCAACTTCTTCGGTGACCTGCAGCAGCTGGTGCACCCGGACGATTTCCCCAATATCCGCCGCGCCATGGTGGCCCACTTCAAGGGCGAGACCGACCGCTACCACGCCCTCTACCGGCTGCGCCACGCCAAGGGCCCCTGGTGCTGGATCGAGGACGAGGGCCGGGTGGTGGAATGGAGCGACAACGGCCGCGCTCTGCGCATGATCGGCACCCGCCGGGACATCACCGCCACCCGCGAGGCCCAGGAGCAGCAGCGGCTGGCGGCCACGGTGTTCGAGAACGCCCCGGAGGGCATTTTCATCCTCGACCGGCACTTCCGCTTCCTGGCGGTGAACGCCCGCTTCGAGCAGATCACCGGCTTCCGGGAGTCCGAGGTGCTGGGCCTGACCATGACCGACAACCCGCACATGGAGCGCAACCGGGACGTCTACCGTGGCATCACCCTGGCACTGCGCCGCAGCGGCTTTTGGGAGGGCGAGATCAGCGAGCGCCGGCGCAACGGCGAGCCGTTCCCGGAGTGGCTGCAAATCAGCAGCGTGCTGGACGAGAAACAGCGGGTGATCCGCTACGTGGGCATGCTCTCCGACCTCACCTCGCGCAAGGAAACCGAGGAGCGGGTGCAGTTTCTGTCCAACTACGACCGCCTCACCGGCCTGCCCAACCGCACCCTGTTCCGCGAACGCCTGCAGCGCGCTCTGACCCTGGCCCGGCTCAACCGGGAAAAAGCCGCCCTGCTGATGATCGACCTGGACCGCTTCAAGCCGATCAACGAAAGCCTCGGCCACGAGATCGGCGACCGCCTGCTCAAGCAGGCCGCCGAGCGCATCTGTTCGTGCGGGGTCAACGACGAGAACCTGGCCCGGGTGGGCGGCGACGAGTTCACCCTGGTGCTGGAGGATTGCGGCGGCGAGGCGCAAATCGGCGTGCTGTGCCAGAAGCTCATCAACATGATGAAAAAGCCGTTCCTGATCGACGGCCACGAGCTGCTGCTCGGCGCCAGCATCGGCATCAGCGTGTTCCCCAGCACCGCCCAGGAAGCCCAGGCGATGATCAACCAGGCGGAAATGGCGGTGCACCAGGCCAAGCGCGGCGGCGGCAACAACTTCCAGTTCTACCGCATGGGCATGCAGATGGCCTCGGTGGAACAGCTGGCCCTGGAAACCAGCCTGCGCAAGGCGATCTTCAAGAACGAATTCGTGGTGCACTACCAGCCGAAGATGGACCTGGCCAGCGACACCATCTCCTCGGTGGAGGCCCTGGTGCGCTGGCAGCACCCCACCATGGGCCTGCTGCCGCCGTCGGAGTTCATCCCCCTGGCGGAGGAGTCCGGCCTGATTTCCGCCATTGGCGAGCTGGTGCTGGAACGCTCCTGCCGCCAGGCCCGCCAGTGGCACCGGCGCGGCCTGGGCGACATCCGCGTATCCGTGAACCTGTCCGCCCACCAGTTCCGCAAGGGCAACCTGGCGGACGTGGTGGACCGCATTCTGCACCTCACCGAGCTGCCCGCCCACCTGCTGGAGCTGGAGCTCACCGAAAGCCTGATCATGGAAGACATGGAGCAGAACATCGCCCTGCTGGAGCGATTACGGGAACGGGGCGTGGGGCTCTCCCTGGACGACTTCGGCACCGGCTATTCATCGCTCAACTACCTCAAGCGCTTCCCGGTGGACACCCTCAAGATCGACCGCACCTTCATCACCGATCTGGACCACAGCCCGGAGGACGCCGCCATCACCCGCGCCATCATCGAGATGGCGCACAGCCTGAGCATGAGCGTGGTGGCGGAAGGGGTGGAAACCGACCGGCACCTGGACATCCTGCGCGACATGGGCTGCGACAGCATCCAGGGCTACCTGATCAGCCGGCCGGTGGCGGAGGATCAGTTACTCACCCTGCTCAAGCACCAGCACGGCCAGGCCAGCGACGGCCCGGCCTGAGGCGGCCTTCGGCCGCGATACAGGATGCAGGGCACAGGGTGAAGGGTGCCGCCTCCTGTATCCTTCATCCTGTAACCTGTATCGCGGCCGAAGGCCGCTAGCCCAGGATCGCCAAGGTCTCGGGCTTGGCGAAAAACGGCTCGAACTGGCGGCGCAGCCAGGCATCGAGAACGCCGCGCTCGCGCAGCACCCGTACCGCCGGCGGCCCGAAGCGCAGGGCGTCGTCGAGCAGCTGGTCCCGGGTCAGGCCCACCTCGTCGATCAGCTCGCGCAGGGTGCTCTCGCCGTACTTGTCGAAGAACGCGGTCACGCCGGTATCCAGCAGCGTCGCGAAGTAATCGCCGTGGCGGAAATCCCGCCAGAAATCGTAGCCGATCACGAACAGCTCCTGGATGTCCTCGCTGTCGAGCAGGTCGCGCAGATCCCGCAGCGGCCGCTCGGCGAAATCCTGCCAGGCCACCAGAACCAGATCGCGCAGCGCATCCAGGTTGTCGTCGCTGTACAGCCACGGGTCCGCCAGCAGCGCCGCCAGACGCTCCTGCAGCCAGTCCTGCAAACGCAGCTCCAGGCTGGCCCGCCAGCGCGCCGGCACCCGCCGGCCGAGCAGCGCCCGCACCGATTCCGGCACCCCCTGGTGGAACCAGGTCTTGAGACCCAGCTGGGTGCCGCCGGCCAGCACCGCCAGCAACACCGGGTTGCGGCTCAGCCAGCCAATGCCCCGCCGTGACAGGGGGATCTCCAGGGCCTTGTCCACCAGCGCCGTCACCGTGGCCTCATCCACCACGTCGCCGACGCGCCGCTCTTCCTGGATGCCGTGGTGGTAGAGCCGGTCCACCATTTCCCCCACCAGCTCCGGAATGCCGCCGCCCAGCTCGGTGCTCACCGCGTACTTGCGGGCCGTGGTCAGCACCTGGTCGGCGCTGACCACCTCATTGAGGGTCAGGCCGCCGGCCTGTTCGAGCAGGAAATCCAGCTCCGCCTCCAGCCAGCCGTCCAGCCGGTCCGGGTCCAGGGTCTCCTGAAAGTGGGCCACCATGGCATCCAGTAAACGATTTGCCTTCTCTTGTTTATTCGCCGTCACGACATTCCTTCCTTTACGTAAAGCCAAGCGCCGCTCGCGGCCAGAATGTATCATTCATCAATGTAACAATCACTAGAGGTACAGAACCATGGCGATCAACATCCTGCCCACGCGCCGCAACCTGCGCTTCAAGTTGGACGCCAGCAAGGCACTGTCCTGGCACCGGGATGGCCGCAACGTGAGCCAGTTCCTGAACACCCTGAGCCTGTTCTTCCCGGTGGGCGAGCGCTTTTTCATCGACAGCGTGCGCCACTATCGTGACCTCGTCCAGGACCCGGACCTGAAAGCGGCGGTGACCGCTTTCATTGGTCAGGAAGCCATGCATGGCCGCGAACACGAGGAATACAACCAGTACGTCAACGACGCCGGCGTGCCGGTGGAGGCCCAGGAAAAACTGGTCGCCGCCCTGCTGGCGCGCATCCAGAAATCCACGCCCAAGGCCTTCCAGCTGTCAGGCACCGTGGCCCTGGAGCACCTCACCGCCATTCTCGCCGACGGCCTGCTCAGCCTGCCGGAGATTCTGGACGGCGCCGACGAAGGCTACCAGGCCCTGTGGAACTGGCACGCCCTGGAGGAAACCGAGCACAAGGCGGTGGCGTTCGATGTCTACCAGCTGGCCGTGGGCACCGACGACCAGGCCAGCGCCTACGCCCTGCGCTGCTTCGCCCTGGTGCTGTCCACCAGCGTGTTCTTCGCCCTGTTCCTGCCGTTCTATCTGCACAACGTGCGGGTCAGCGGCGGCCTGTTCGACCGCCAGGGCTGGCGCGCGGTGTGGCGCCACAGCCTGGGCCGCAAGGGCATCTTCCGCTACACCGCCAAGGCCTGGCTGGACTGGTTCAAACCGGGCTTCCACCCCTGGGACCACGACAATCGCCAGTTCCTGGAGCAATTCGACGAGCTGGTGGCCCATGCTCTGAAGGACGCGGCCTGACCGAGACGGTCCGCTTCTTTCCCCCCGGTGATCGTCCCCCCCGGCGATCCCGATTTCCAAGCCGGCGTCCCGCCGGCTTTTTTTGGGTTCATCGCGACTGAAGCGGAACGCCGCGCGTGACGCTACCTCCATAGCGTAACGGCGTGGCGCGGATGGAGAGAGCAACCACGGATCAGCGACCGCCGTCCTGGGTATCCACCACCCGGCTGTCGCCGAGCACACGGACGTTGGCCGCCGGCGCGGAGCCGTCCCTGTCCTCGCCGAAGTACAGCGTGGTGTGCGGGAACGGAATCTCGATGCCCGCCTGGTCGAAGTACTTCTTCACCAGCCGGTTGTAGGCGCGGCCCACGGCCCACTGCATGCCCGGGGACGCCTTGATCACCACACGGATGTTCACCGAACTGTCCGCCAGGGCGGAGACCCCGGCCACCGTCATCGGCGCCAGGATATTGTCCTTCAGCGGCCCCTCCTTGAGCTCCTCGAAGGCCGCCTCCAACTGCACGATGGCGTCGTCGATGCTCTCGCGGTACGCGATGCCGTACTCGCCCACGTGGTTGCCGAATTCGCGGGTGTAGTTGGACACCGCGCCCACCGCGGAGAACGGCACGATGTGGTAGGTGCCGGCCAGATCGCGCATGGCAACGGAGCGGATGCCAACCCGCTCCACGGTGCCGGAATTGCCTCCCGCGCTGACGAAGTCGCCGGTGTTCATGGCGTTCTCCAGCTGGATGAACACCCCGGTGATCACATCCTGCACCAGCTTCTGGGCACCGAAGCCCACCGCCAGGCCGAGCACGCCAGCGCCGGCGATCAGCGGCGCGATGTCGATGCCGATCTCGGAGAGCACGATCATCGACGTCATGATGATGATGGCGATGGCCAGGGTAGTGTGGAACAGCCCCATCAGGGTTTCGGCGCGGGCGGCGGCGGCCGGGTCCGCGTCTTCCTTGGGGCTGAGCTTGTGCTCCAGCAGGCTGGCCAGGCCGACCCAGACCAGCGCCGCCACGGCCAGGATCACCAGCACGTCGACGATGGCGCTCACCGTGCGACCACCGGCCTCGCTGGCGTACCAGGTGGCCAGGTCATAGAGGTCCCAGGCGTCCAGCACCAGCACCGCCACCAATACCAGCAGCAGAGCGCGAATGATCTTCAGGCCGGTGGGCACGTAGGTGTTCACCCGGGCCTGCAGGCGCGGCATGGCCGCGTTGAGCCGGTCGGAAAGCCGGATTTCCTTGCCGATCAACTGGCTCAGCACCACCGAGATGAGCAAGCCCAGGCCGGCGTAGACCACCGTCAGCAGGGTCGCCACGGCCACGAACGGCAGGGCGGCTTCCGGGTCCACCACGGTGACGGCGAACACCAGTACCGCGTAGGCCAGGGCCAGCAGGTGCCAGAGGCGGCCCAGCAGGCGCAGCAGCACGCGGCCGGGGCCGGAGCTTTGCTCGGCTCGGGCGAACAGACGGTCGCGCAGCACGGTGCGCTTCTTGAGAATCACCGCCACCGCGAAAATCAGCGCCAGCAGCATGATCAGGGTGCCCACGCCGGAGCCCAGCGCCGGCGACAGGTTGAAGTTCAGCACCGGCACCAACACCAGCATGCCGTAGCCGATGAAGCCGGCCAGGTTGGCCAGGAAGCGGTTGCAGTAGCGCGCCTGGTCGGCGGCCACCGGCACCAGGCGCAGCCCTTCATAGCCGGAGGAAAACAGCATGCGCAGGCCGGCCTTGAACAACTCCACCACCAGGAAGGCGTTGAGGAACAGGGCCAGGCGGGTGGCATCGGCGTTGACCTCGTTGACCAGCAGCGAGGACACGAATCCGCCGGCCAGATAGGCCAGCGCCACCACCACCACGTCGACGAAGGCGGCCACCGCCACGGCGACGATGGTGCGCAGCATGGCGAGTTTTTCCGAGCCGCGCAGGGCCCAACCGCTAAGCCCCCGGAACGAAGGGCGCGCCACCGCCCGCAGCACGAAGAACACCACGAAGGTGGCAATCACCAGGATCGCCAGATTGACCGCCGCGGCGCCGGCCTCCTGCAGGTCCACCGGCGCCAGATTCGCGCTCCCGGCGGCCGCCTCGCCGCCGCCGAGGAGGCCGCCGACGGCGGCGCCCAGGGCGGCGAACTGGTCGCCCATGTTGGCGGCCAGGTGGCCGGTGGTGGCGGCCATGCGGCGGGCGAAGGACACCTGCTCCGGCCGTTGATCACTGGGCGCCTGGGCGGCGATCTCCGCCGGTGGGGCGGCGCCTTCCACACTCGGTGCCACGGCCGGCGCCTGATCGCCCCGGGCCGCCTCCAGGCCACGCAGTTCCTCGATCAGGGCATTGCGCGAAGCCTCGTTCTCGAGCAGGTCCGCCAGGCTGCCGTAGGCCGGCTCCCCACCGGCATCGGTCTGCTGGGCCAGCGCCGCAGGCGCGAACATCAGGATCAGCAGGGACAAAAGGCCGGCGAGGCCCGCGGATAGTCGACGGTGTATAGGCACGCTTACCCTCCTCAATTCTCGACGGTACGCCTTCCCGGGCGCGGTTTCGTGGGAACAGACCCTAAGCAAAGGGACGACATCAACGGGTGAAGGCTACGACAAGGATCGTCACCGGACGATGCCCCGATGCAGGGCACAACAAGAACACAGCAAGTCGTTACAGGGCTCCCGCCGGACCGTAAAAAAGCGCAAAATCGACATCGCCCAATGGCTCATTGACGGCCGCGCCGGGCGCGACGGCGAATGGCCGGCGGCCGCCCAGCCCGCAGAATGGGTCTTCACGCCGGCAACCTGACAAGAGGTTCAGCAATGGAGCAGTGGCAACACCGCACGGTGATCCGCGACGGGGTCAACCTGGCCACCCGCAGCCGGGGCGACCACGACGCCCCCACGGTGCTGTGCGTGCACGGCTACCCGGACAACGGCGAGGTGTGGGATGCGCTGGCCGACGCACTCGGCGACGGCTACCGGGTGATCACCTACGACGTACGCGGCGCCGGCGCCTCCTGCGCGCCCCGGGCGCTGGCCGCCTATCGTCTGGGCGAACTGCGCGACGACCTGTTCGCGGTGATCGACGCCCTCAGCCCGGGCCGCCCGGTGCATCTGGTGGCCCATGACTGGGGCTCGATCCAGAGCTGGGAGGCGGTCACCGAACCCGGCGCGGAAAGCCGCATCGCCTCCTACACCTCCCTCTCCGGCCCCTGCCTGGACCACGTGGGTCAGGGCCTGCGCGCCGGCGGCGACCCTCTGGCCAGCCTGCGCCAACTGGCCAAGAGCTGGTACATCGGCGCCTTTCATTTGCCCGGGCTGGCGCCGCTGGCCTGGAAGCTGGGCCTGGGCGACGCCTGGCCCGGCGTGCTGCGCCGCACCGAAGGCCTGCAGGCCACGCCCAGCGCCACCCAGAGCCGCGACGGCGCCCAGGGCGTGGCGCTGTACCGCGCCAATATGTTGCCGCGCCTGCTGCGCCCCCGGGAGCGCCACACCCGGATTCCGGTGCAGTTGATGGTGGCGCTGCGCGACCGCTATGTGGGGCCCGGGTTGCTCGAGGGTCTGTCCGAATGGACCGGCCCGCTGTGGCGTCGCGAGATGAACACCGGCCATTGGGGCCCGCTGCTGGCCCACGCGCCGGTCACCGCCGATTACCTCAAGGAATTCATCGCCCATGTGGAAGGCGCGCCGGAAAGCGCGCGCCTGGCCCGCGCCCGGGTGCGCGCCGACGGCGGCCCGGACACCGGCAAGCTGGTGGTGATCACCGGCGCCGGCTCCGGCATCGGCCGGGAAACCGCCCTGGCGTTCGGCGAACGGGGCGCGACCGTGCTGTGCACCGACATCGATCCGGACTCGGCGGCGGCTACCGCCGAGGCGGTGCGCCAGGCCGGCGGCGAGGCCCTGAGCCGCCGCACCGACGTGGCCAACGCCCGCTCCATGGAGGCCCTGGCCCGCTACGTGGAGCGCGAACTGGGCGCCCCGGACGTGGTGATCAACAACGCCGGCATCGGCCTGGCCGGGCCGCTCATGGACACCAGCGTGCGGGACTGGAAGCAGGTGCTGGACGTGAACCTGTGGGGCGTGATCCACGGCTGCCGATTGTTCGGCCGGCAGATGATCGACCAGGTGAAGGCCGGGCACATCGTCAATGTGTCCTCGGCGTCCGCCTATCTGCCTTCCCGGGCCCTGCCCGCCTACGCCACCAGCAAGTCCGCGGTGCTGATGCTCACCGAGTGCCTGCGCGCGGAACTGGCGGAGCGCGACATCGGCGTCTCGGCGATCTGCCCGGGGCTGATCGACACTCCGATCACCGGCCGCGCCCGCTTCGTGGGCGTGGACGACGCCGAGCAGGACCGCCGTCGGGAAGCGGCCCAGCGCCTCTACCAGCGGCGCGGCTTCACGCCGGACCGGGTGGCCCGGGCCATCGTCGCCGCCGTGGAGGGCAACCGCGCCGAGGTGCCGGTGAGCGTGGAGGCCAGCGGCATGCGCTGGGTGGGCCGGCTGGCACCGCCGCTGGCCCGGCGCCTGGCGCGGCTGGACGTGGCGCCGTGAACCGGTATCCTGCCGCCGGGCCGCCACGCCGTCCGTGGCGCGTGAAGACGAACCGGTCTATGATTTCGCCATGAGTGCTTCCCGCAAATCCCCCGCGGCCATCCTGCGCCGCCTGACCCAGAACGCTCCGGACACCCCGGAGGTGGATCAGGCGCTCCAGGAGCGCCAGGAATTCACCATCGACAAGCTTGCCCGCGAGGCCGGCTCCACGGTGCGCAACGTGCGCGCCTATCAGGATCGCGGCCTGCTGCCGCCGCCGGAGAAACGCGGCCGCACCGGCATCTACACCGACGTGCATCTGGCGCGGCTGAAGATCATCGGCGCCCTGCTGGAGCGCGGCTACACCCTGAACAATATCCGCGACCTGCTCAGCGCCTGGGAACAGGGCCGGGACCTGAACGACATTCTCGGCCTGGAGGTGGCGGTGACCTCCTGGCAGAACCCCAGCGTGCCCTCCTACCTGGACTACCAGGATCTGATCGACGATTTCGGTGAGGACATCACCCCGGAGGTGATGACCAAGGCGGTGTCCCTGGGCTATATCATCCCCGAGGGCACCCGCCTGCGGGTGCCCTACCCGCGCATCTACAACGCCGGCAAGGAGCTGGTGGAAAACGGCGTGCCCCTGGACGCGGTGCTCACCCATGTGCGCCTGGTGCGCGGCGAGGTGGACAAGCTCGCCGAGCGTTTCATCGACATGATCGTCGAGCATCTGGTGGACGAGAAATACGGCCCCAACAGCCTGCCCGAAGGGGACGACGTGGCCCGGCTGGCGGAGTTCATCACCCGCATCCGCCCGCTCGCCGAGGCGGTGGTCAACGACGAGCTGGGCCGGGTGCTGGAAAAGAGCATCAACAAGGTGCTGGTGGACCGGCTCGAAAACGTGCTCGACCATTTGGAAAAGAAACAGCTCTAACGGCAATCACAACGCGGCGGCCCCGAACGCGACCGTCCGCAGCGCTTCCGGCGCCTCCTCGCAAGCCGCATCCACCAGCCCCTGGCTGACGAACAGCCGGGCCGCCGTGATACCGCTGCTGTCCTGATAGTGTTGCCATTTCCACTGCCCGAACTCCGCCAGCAGCAGCGCTTGGAAGGTGCGGGCCATGCCCCAGGCAAGGCGTCGCGCCTGGTCCTCGCGAGGCGTGTTGATCATCGGCACCAGCGACTCCAGCGACTCCTCGATACGGGCCCGCACCCCAGCGCCGGCCGGGTCGTCAAGCACCGTCAACCGGCGCACGATCTCCTCGATGAACGCCTCACCGGGCTCCGGCTTCTTCAGTGCACGCAGCACATCGTGGGCGAGCACCGAGGTGGTGCCTTCCCAGATACAGTTGACGTGCAGGTTGCGGAAGATGCGCGGAATGCCGGTGTCTTCCACATAGCCGGCGCCGCCGAAACTCTCCAGCAATTCACTGCCGGCCCAGACGCCTTGCCGGGCACAAGCCAGTTTGGTCAGCGGAACCAACAGCCGGGCCAGGGTGCCATCGCCACCGTGTTCGACACGGCCCATCTGCGCGGCGGCCTCCAGGTTGAGCACCAGCATGGCATCGTAGACCACGGCGATGCGTGCGAACCACTCCCGATGGATAGGGTGGTCCATCAGCCGAACGCCGAAGGCCTCGCGCTTCACCGCGTAATCGCGGGCCAAGGCGAGCAAATGGCCGACGCCCGCCAGACCGCCGATCGACGCCCAGTAACGGGCCACGCTTAACAAACCGGCCAGCTTGCGCACGCCATCGCCGAGACCGCCCACCGGCACCGCGCGGGTGCCGATCAGATCCAGCTCGGCGGTGGGCAGCGCCCGGGTGCCGAACTTGTCCTTGAGCCGGCGCACCTGAATGCCATTCCAACCGCCGCTCTGGTCGCGCAGCTCAAGCAGGAACAGGGACAGACCGCGGCTGCCGGCTTGCGCGTTTTCCGGGCGAGCCAGCGCCAACGCCATGTCCGAGGTGGTGGCGGAGGTGAACCACTTGCTGCCGTGCAGCGACCAAGCGCCATCGCTGTCGGCCACCGCCCGGGTATCGGTGCGGCCGACGTCGGAGCCGCCGGCGCGCTCGGTCATCCACTGGCCGGAGGTCCAGGCGTCCTCGCGGGCGGTCAGGCGCGGCACGTAGCGCCGTGCCAGCGCCGGGTCGTGTTCATTGAGCAGCGTGGCGGCGCCGTCGGTCATCACCAACGGGCAGTCCGCCACCGCGCTGACCGGGTCGTATAGATTGATCAGGCCAGCCTGGACGATGCGCGTATGAACGTCATAGGGATCTTCGTAGGGCAGCGCCACCAAACCCTGCCGCTGGCCCAGGCGCATTAATTCCAGCCAGCCGTCATCCACCTCGATGCGGTCGACCCGACGCCCCCAGGGTTCAAAGGTGACGTGGCGGGGCGGGTTGCGCTCGGCGCGCTCAGCCAGCGGGGGCATCACCGTGGCCGCCAGCTCGCCGAGCCGCTCCAGGTGCGGCACGGCCGCCCGGTAGACCTCGTCGGGTAATCGCCACTGCAGCGCCAGCCGCAGGGTGGGGTCGGTGTGAAAGCGGTTCCCCGCTTCAGGGGGCTGTTGGAAGAACGGGTCCATGTCACTCTCCTGGCAGGCCGCCGTTGGCGGATTCGGTTTACGGTGGCGGGCCCAACGCCTGCACGCAGAAACGCTTCACGCCTTCCACCAGAGCCTCTTCCTGCTCCGGGCGGGGCCGCTGGCTGAGCGGCCCCACCAGGGTCTCGGCGATCGCGCCGACAATCGCCGTGGCAAGCAGCTCGTCGTCCTGCGGCGCGATCTCGCCGGCGGCAATGCCGTCACGGATGATCGCCGCGAAGATGGCCCGGTAAGGGCCCCGGAAATGCAGGCGGTCGGATTCGATGGTGCGGTCCACCGGCTCGGCCAGCAGCGCGTACGCCAGCCGCCACCCTTTCAGCGCCCGGCGGGAAAAGGTTTCCGCCACCCGGGCCACCCGCTCCCGGGCCGGACCGGAGTACCGGGCGGCCTGGGCACAGATGTCGATTTCATGCTGGGCGGCATACCGGAACACCTGATCGAACAGGTCGCTTTTGGACTCGAAATACCGATAGATCAGCCCGGTGGAAACCCCGGCCCGGGCCGCCACGGCCGGCATGCCCGCCACCGCGTAACCGCCTTCGGCGAGCAGCGACTGAGCAGCATCGAGAATACGGGCCCGGGTTTGCGCCATGCGGGCTTCGATTTTGGGTGTGCGACGGTATGCCATCCAAGAAATGAATCACTTTCCATTTCTTGTTGCAAGCACCTTGTGCATTTTCTAACCTATGGCGGACAAATAATAAGCAGCGCTCTGAAAGGGCGCGGGAGAGCACGACATGACCACCACGACACAGCTCAATCCGTTCGCCTGCGGTTGGTTCCAGGTGGACTACAGCGATCAGCTTCGGCGCGGAGAGGTGCGCCCGTTCCAGGCCTTCGACCGGGAATTCGTTCTCTGGCGCGACGAAGACGGCAACCCTCATCTCATGGACGCGTTCTGCCGGCATCTGGGCACCCATCTCGGTTACGGTGGGCGCGTGCAAGGCAATCGCATCCAGTGTCCATTCCACGGTTGGTGCTTCGACGGCAGCGGCGCCTGCGCGGAGATCCCCTACAGTCCCGAGGCCCGGCTGGAGAATCGGGGCCTGGGGACCTTGCCGCTGGTGGAGCGCAACGGCCTGCTCTTCGCCTGGTGGCACCCGCACGGAAAGGCGCCGGACTACGCGCTGCCGGTCATTGACGAATGCCAGGACAGCCAGTGGTCCAGGTATTATCGCCATGCCTGGACGGTGCCCACCGTCTGGTACGAAATTCAGGAGAACATCGTCGATAGCACCCATTTTCATTACCTGCACGGCGTCAACAGCCTGGCGGAAGTGAAACGCTGCGACGGCGACGGGCCGATTCTGGATGTGGATATCCACCACCAGTTCAAAACTCCCGACGGAGTGTGCCCAGGCTTCATCCAGACCACGCTTTACGGGCCCTACTTCGCGCTGGTGCGGTTTCGCATCGGCGATCTGGCGGAGATCCTGTTCATTGACGGCATCACCGTGCGCGGCGAACGTGAGCTGGAGCTGAACTTCAGCCTGATGGCCCGGCTCAGCGGCGTTCAGTCCCCGGATATGAGCCTGGAGTTGGTCAACGAGGCGATCCGTCAGGTCAGCGAGGACGTGCCGATCTGGCGCCACAAGGCGCGCTGGGAGCGGCCCAGCCTGGCGGCCGGGGACGGCCCGATCATGAAATTCCGCCGCTGGGCGGCTCAATTCACGCCGATCACCGCAAAGACGACGGCCAACCCCCTGGAACTGATCCATGTCTGAGATCAACCAAGCCTCGCAAAGCCAGTGTGTGTTCCACCGCCAGGGCGAACGTATTTTCCCCACCGTACTATCGCGCGGTCCCTGGAGTCCTGACGCCCAGCACGGCGGGGCGCCGGCCGGCCTGATCGCGGGGCTGGCCGAGGAGGCGCTGGCAGCGGAGGGCTACCAGCTGGCGCGCCTCACTCTGGAGCTGCCGCGGCCGGTGCCGGTGGCGCCATTGAGCGCCACCGTGGAGGCCGAGCCGGGGCGGGCGGTTCGCCGGGTGCGGGTAACGCTGCGCCACGATGACAAGCCGGTGGCCAGCGGCTTGGCGGTGATGGTCCGGGGCGCCCCGATCAGCGAAGGGGCGCTCTCCGGTGAAGCCGCCCTGCCGCCGCCGGCGGCCTGTCTTGAGCCGGTCCGGATTCCCGGCATGGCCGAGGAGGAGAGCTTCCACTACACCGCCATGGCGTCCAAGGTCGCCGGCGGCAGCACCCGCGAGCCGGGCCCGGCGGCGGCCTGGCTGCGACTCACCGTGCCCCTGGTGGAGGACATGGAGACCACCCCACTGATGCGGGCCGCCGCCGCCTCGGACTTCGGCAACGGGTTGAGCTGGGCACTGCCGCTGGATCGCTATCTGTTCGCCAATACCGATCTCACTCTTTACATGCAGCGACCGCCGACCTCCGAGTGGGTGGGAGTGGACAGCCGCACCTGGATCGAACCCTCCGGTATCGGCCACACCCGTTCCGTACTGCATGACGAAAGCGGGCCTCTGGGCTTTGCCCAACAAAACCTTTTAGTGCGCGAACGGCGGGCCTGACCGGCCCGCCAGCGGTCACCACGCCTGTTAGCGGGCGAGTACCCGCTCGCGGATCGAGGGCTTGATATTGGCGCGACTCAGATCGCCGCCATAATGCGCCGCCACCCGCGGATTCATCACCCGGAACCACAGCGGCGGCACCCAGGCCAGCAGAATCATCGACGCATACCCGCCGGGCAACTGCGGCGACTCGTCGAAGTGGCGCAGGGACTGGTAGCTGCGCGTGGGGTAGGCGTGGTGGTCGGAATGGCGCTGCAGCTGGTAGAGGAAGATGTTGGTTACCCGCCGGTTGGAATTCCAGGAGTGCTCCGGCCGGCAGCGCTCGTAACGGCCGTTGGCCTTTTTTTGCCGCCGCAGGCCGTAGTGTTCCAGATAGTTCACCACTTCCAGCAGTTGAAAGCCGAACACACTCTGGATCACCAGGAAGGGCAGCACCGCCCAGCCCAGCCAGGCCACCAGAGCCCCCCACAGCAACACGGACAGCGCCCAGGCCCGCAGGTTGTCGTTGGCCGGGCTCCATACCGGTTTACCCTGCCGCGCCAGCCGTTGCTTCTCCAGATGCCAGGCGGAGCGCAGGCTGCCGATCACGGTACGCGGCAGAAACGCCCAGAAGGTCTCGCCGAACCGCGAGGAGGCCGGGTCCTCCGGGGTGGAAACCCGCACGTGATGCCCCCGGTTGTGCTCCACGTAAAAATGCCCGTAGAACACCGGCGCCAACGCCACCTTGGCCAACCACTTTTCCACCCGGTCCGGCTTGTGGCCCAGCTCATGGGCGGTGTTGATGGCGATGCCGGTGGCGCAGCCGGTGGAGACCGCCAGGCCCAGATAGCTGTACCAGGCCAGCCCCCAGGTGGCCGCCACCCAGGCGGCGTAGAGAAAGCCGGCGTAGAGCAGCGGCACGGACACGTACACCGCCCAGCGGTAGTAGCGGTCGCGCTCCAGTTCCGGCACGGATTCCTCCGGCGGATTGGCGGTTTCCTCGCCAAGCAGCACGTCGAACAGGGGGATCACGCCGAACACGAACAGAAACCCGAACCACCACATCACCGGCCAGCCGGTAAGCAGCACCATCTGCACGGCGCCCACCGGCAGCAGCATGGTGAGAATACTGAGCAGCCACCAGTAGCGACGGCTGTCGCGCCAGTCGCCGTCCCGGTTGTTGAGGGTCGCGGTATTCATGTTGTTCTCCTTCTCGACCGCACGCCGTTTAATTCATGATCAACACTGCCATTGCTCAGTGTCAATATGAACAACCTTGCTCTCCGCCGGGTATTACAGCCGGTAGCGTTTCGCTGCACTTTTGTTGCGCCGCCTCCCTTTCCTCGTACGTTCGTGCAAATCTGATCAGTCAATAACCAACCCTCCCTCAAAAACAACAAATCCGGAGGCATCATGAGACTATCCAACCTCTTGTTCGGCCTGTTTCTGGTGGGCCTGCTCACCGCCTGTGGGGGCGGTGGCGGCGGCAGTGGTGGTGGCGGCGCCACCCCCGAACCCAACGAGCCCGGCCCCGAGGAGCCGGAACAGCCCCAGGAACCGGAGGAACCAACCCTGCCCGAGGACCGGCCGGCGACGGTGACCGCGCCCTACGCGGACTACGGCCGGGTGCTCAATGTGCTGCCCCCGGGCCAGGACGATAACGGCGGCCTGAGCAACCTGGTCGCCGACGTGCCCGGGGTGTCCGATCTGATCAGCGGCGTGCTCGACGATCTGGTGGCGGAAACCGGCCTGGTGCCGGCGCTCTCCAAGGAACCCCACTTCGACGACCAGCTGGCCCTGTACGACGCCCTGGTGCGCAGCCCGGAGGGGCTCACCGACAACGACCTGACCGGCTACTTCAAACCCTCACCGCTGAGCGCCCCGGACGCCGGCGCCTGGGAAAGCGAGATCACCGTCACCGGCGAGGGCCGGACCGTGGCCATCAAGCGCGACGATTACGGCGTGCCGCACATTTTCGGCGACAGCCGCGCCGACGCCCTGTTCGGCGTCGGCTACGTGACCGCCGCGGATCGCCTGTTCCTGCTCGACGTGCTGCGCCGCGCCGGGCGCGGCGAGCTGTCCCGGTTCCTGGGGCCGGCGGATTTCTCCTTCGACCGGGACATCGCCGTGAACGCCCCCTACCGGGAAGAGGACCGCACTGCCCAGATCGCCAACGCGGTGGCCCGCTTCGGCGACGACGGCGCCCAGGTCTACCAGGACGCCGTCCATTACGTGGAAGGGCTCAACAACTATGTGGCCAAGGTGCAAAGCGGCCTGCTGGAAGCGCCCATCGAGTACCTGGGCCTGGGCGTGCAACTGGAGCCCTTCGTGATCGAGGACGTGGTGGCCATCGCCACCCTGATCCAGGGCATCTTCGCCGGCGGCGGCGGCGACGAGCAGGCCAATGTGCTGCTGCTCCAGGCATTGCGCCAGGAAACCGGCTCCGACCAGGCGGCCTGCGACCTGTGGCGGGACCTGCGCCACGCCACCGACCCGGAATCCACGGTCACTACGGACCGCTCCTTCGCCACCCAGTCGCCGCCGGCCATCGACCGGGATCTGTGCCCGCTGTCCGGGGAACTGGCGGGCCGCTTCCCCGGCGCGGTGATGTTCGACGCCGGCACCTGGCAACCCTATGAGCCCCTGACCACCGCGCCCTGCGGCCGCCCCGGCCAGGACACCTGCCCCACGGCGGCGGGCAACCTGCCGGCGCTGCCCGGCACCGGCGTGGTGGGTGGTCTGCTGGAATCCGTGGGTGAGCTGCTTGGCGGGCTGCTGTCGTTGTCGTCCCTGGAGGACGGCGAACTGGCGGCGCGCTGGGCGCGGGTGCGCATCGAGATGGACCGGCTGGGCCGCGACAAACCCGCCGCCAGCCCGGCGCCGGGGGCGCTCAGCGACGAGCAGCGCCTGGCGGTGCGCGAACGCGTGCAACGGCTGGCCACCGGCGTGGCCGGCCTGCGCGAAGGGTTCCCCAACGCCATCTCCAACGCCCTGCTGCTGACCGCCGAGCACAGCGCCAGCGGCCGGCCGCTGGCTGTGTTCGGCCCGCAAACCAGTTATTTCGTGCCGCAATTGCTGCTGGAAATGTCGGTGCACGGCGGTGACATCAACACCCGGGGCATGACCTTCACCGGCCTGCCCTACGTGGTGATTGGCCGGGGCCCGGACTTCGCCTGGAGCGCCACCTCCGGCAGTTCCGACCTCACCGACGTGCGCGTGGTGTCGCTGTGCCAGCCCGCCGACCCGCCGGCCCACGGCGAGGGCGGTTACCGCATGAACGGCCAGTGCCAGCCCTTCGACGTGATCGAGGAAAGCTGGCCGGCGCGCTGGAACCTGGCGGTGCCCACCGACGACCCGGCCAGCGTGGGCCAGAACTTCGCCGTGCACCGGCGCGTGATCCGCACCGCCGAGTACGGGCCGGTGATCGGCTTCGCCGCCGCCGGCGGCCAGCCGGTGGCGCTCACCCGCCAGCGCAGCACCTACTTCGCCGAGCTGGATACCGCCCTGCCCTTCATGCAGGCCACCCGCAACGACGTCCATGACGTGAGCAGCTTCCAGCGGGTGTTCAACAACACCACCGGCAGCTTCAACTGGTTCTACATCGACGACCGGGACATCGCCTTCTTCCATTCCGGGCTCTATCCACAACGGGCCCCGGGCGTGCACCCGGAACTGCCCAGCTGGGGCAACGGCCGATACGACTGGCAAGGTTTTCTGCCCCTGGACGCCCACCCCAACGACGCCAACCCGGCGCGCGGCTACCTGGCCAGCTGGAACAACCGGCCGGCCCGGGACTGGTGGGCCGCCGACGCCAACGCCAGCTATGGCCCCACCCACCGCAACGACATGCTGGAAGTCCGCCTGCGCGACCTGGTGGACCAGGGCGGCGTGACCCTGGCCAACCAGGTGGAGGCCATGGGCGACGCGGCGGTGGTGGACCTGCGCGGCCAGGAAGTGCTGCCCCGGGCCCTGGATCTGCTGGAAACCACCCCGGTGACCGGCGACGAGGCCTCGGCGATCGAGCTGATGCGCGACTGGATCGCCGGCGGTGCCTTCCGCCGCGACCGGGACGGCGACGGCGACTACGACGCGGAAGCGGCGGTGGCGCTGATGGACGCCTGGTACCCGCGCATGATCGAGGCGCTGCTGCCGCAGCTCACCGCCATGGAGGACGTGAACGGCCGCAACCTGTCGCTGATGGGCCGCGACAACAAGCCCGGCGGCATGGGGTCGGCCTACCAGAGCGGCTATTACGGCTATCTGGAGCGGGTGCTGGAACAGGCCCTGGGCACCAGCGAGGCGCCCTACCGGGCCCTGCGTTGCGCCGACAGCGACCAGGCGGAAAGCTGCCGCCAGGCCCTTGCGCGAAGCCTGGGCCAGGCCCTGGACGACCTGGGCGGGCTGGCCAGCCTGGACAGCTGGGAAGTGGATGAAAGCGCCGACAACATCCAGCACCGGGCCATCGGCCTGTCCTCGGTGCCGGGCATTCACTGGCAGAACCGGCCCACCTTCCAGCAGGTGGTGGAATTCACCAACCACCGATAACCCGGCGGCCTGACGGCCGCGATACAGGATTCAGGATGAAGGATACAGACACGGCTCCACGCTCTCCCTTCATCCTGTATCCTGCATCCTGTATCTCTTCCATTCATTCCGTTCATGTCCGCTGATCAGCCTTATGCATTTGTTTAATCCAGGGTCCGGGTTTAGCGTGTTCGTTTCACTGTCTTTTTAGTTCGGGAGAGACGCATGCGCGCCATTCTGTGCAAGGAACTGGGACCGGCGGACAAGCTGGTCATCGAGGACGTGCCCTCACCGGAGGTGAGCGGTGACGGGGTCAAGGTGAAGGTAAAGGCCGCCGGCCTGAACTTTCCGGACACCCTGATCATCGAGGGCAAGTACCAGATCAAACCGGAACTGCCGTTCTCCCCGGGCGGCGAGATGGCCGGCGAGATCGTCGAGGTGGGGCCGGACGTGAAACACCTGAAACCCGGCATGCGGGTCATGGGTCTCACCGGCTACGGCGCCTTCGCCGAGGAAATGGTGGTGTCCGAAAGCCGCGTGATCCCGGTGCCGGACAGCATGAGCGATGAAACCGCCGCCGCCTTCAGCATGGTGTACGGCACCAGCTACCACGCGCTCAAGCAGCGCGCCCACATCCAGCCCGGGGAAACCCTGCTGGTGCTCGGCGCCAGCGGCGGCGTGGGCCTGGCCGCGGTGGAACTGGGCAAAGCCATGGGCGCCACCGTGATCGCCGCCGCCAGCACCGACGACAAGCTTCAGGTGGCCAAGGAAGCCGGCGCCGATGACCTGATCAACTACAGCGACGAGGACCTCAAGCAGGCCCTCAAGAGCCGCTACCCGAAAGGCATCGACGTGATCTACGACCCGGTGGGCGACCGCTTCACCGAGCCGGCGTTGCGCAACATGGCCTGGAACGGCCGCTTCCTGATCGTCGGCTTCGCCGCCGGTGAGATCCCCAAGATCCCCGCCAACCTGGCCCTGCTCAAGGGCTGCAGCATCGTCGGCGTGTTCTGGGGGGCTTTCACCCAGCACGAGCCGAAGGAACACATCCAGAACGTGAAGGAACTGATGCAGCTGTTCGCCGAGGGCAAGATCGACCCCCGCGTCAGCGAGGTGTTCCCCTTCGAGCGGTACGAGGACGCCCTGGCGGCGCTCACCTCCCGCCGCGCCAAGGGCAAGGTGGTGCTCAAGGTCAGCGACTGAACGGCCCCCTCAGGCGGCGGGCAGCGTGATCCGGGCGCTCAGTCCGCCGCCGCGCCGGTTGGCGAGCGTCAGCTCGCCGCCTTCCTCGGCGATCACCGCCCGCGCCGTGGCCAGCCCCAGGCCAACGCCGCCGGTGGCCCGGTTACGAGACGCCTCCAGCCGATAGAAAGGCGCCATCACCTTCTCCAGTTCGGACTCCGGCAACCCGGGGCCGCGATCACGGACCCGCAGTATCACCCGCCCCTCCGCCTGACTTTGTTCCAGCGTCGCCTCGCCGGCGTACTGCAGGGCGTTATCGATCAGGTTGGTCAGCACCCGCTTGAGCGCGCCGGGCCGGCCGAAATGCACCCGCTTGCCCGGATCCGGACAGGTCACCGGCAGCCCCTGGTCGGTGTAGTCCTCCACCAGGGTCAGCAGCAACTCACCGAGATCGAAGTGGGTGGGCGACTCCTTGAGGGTGTCGTCCCGGAAGAACGCCAGGGCGGCGTTGATCATCGCCTGCATTTCGTCGATGTCCCGGAACAGCCGGCCCTGCTGCTTGCGGTCGTTGACGAACTCACCGCGCAGCCGCATGCGGGTGAGCGGCGCGCGCAGATCGTGGGAAATGGCCGCCAGCATCTGGGTGCGGTCCGAGATCAGCTGCTGGATGCGCGCCTGCATGGCGTTGAACGCCTGGGGCACCGGCTCCAGCCCCCAGCTGCGCGGCGCCGTGAATCCCAGCCAGCTGCCGTCGCGCAGTTCGATGGGCAGCAGGTAGCCGTGCTGCACGAAAAAGCGCTTCAGCAGCGAACGTATCTCGGCGTCGTCATCGACGATCAGAAGCGTGCTCACGGGGCTCCAGGGTCCATTCCAGGCAATCCATTCCAGGCATTCGATCCGCTAGAAAAGTACGAGCAAGCGTCGCCGAACACAAATATTTCAACCCGGCAATAAAGTGTCGGCGCCGCAATCATCCGGACATACCCGGGCAAGACGGGGGCCCTAGTGTTCAACGCTCTCCCGAAACCGGTGATGGAGTTGAGCCACCGTGATTGAACGACGCCTGCCTGCCCGGACGCGCCCGCTGATCGTGGGCATTCTGCTGATTTTCCTCGGCGCCTGCGCCCACGCACCCGACGACGATCCCCCCACGCCGCCGGACCGGGTAGCGGTGCACGACCCCGCCGAGCCGGTGAACCGGGCGGTGTTCGGCTTCAACCGGGTGCTCGACACCGTGCTGCTCAAGCCCCTGGCCACCGCCTATGGCTGGCTGCCGGAGCCGGTCAACGACGGCGTGCACAACGTGGTGAGCAACCTGGGCGAACCCGGGGTGTTCATCAACGACCTGCTACAGGGCAACGGCCGCCGCTCGGCGAACACCCTGGGGCGCTTCCTGACCAACAGCACCGTGGGCGTACTCGGGATCTTCGACGTGGCCTCCCACTGGAGCATGCCCTACCACGATGCGGACATGGGCCAGACCCTGGGGGTGTGGGGCATCGGGGCCGGACCGATCATCGAAATCCCACTGCTGGGCTCCAGCAACAGCCGGGACGCCACGGGCCGGGTGATCGGGCTGTTCCTGGACCCGTTCGGCCAGACCGACAGCGAGACCGTGGACAGCATCAAGGCCGGCAAGCGCGTGGCCGGTGTCGTCGACGGCCGCTATCAGGCTCTACCTCTGACCGACCGTCTGGAACGGAGCCCGGATTATTACCAGGCGATGCGCGACTACATCGCCCAACGCCGCGCGGAGCTGGTGTTCGAGGGCCGGGTCGGCGCGGTGGCCCCGGAAGCCGCCAACGACGATCAGCCGCCGCTCTGATCGATCAGCACCTCCGGCGCGCCTTCCTCCAGGGCGGCGCGCAGATCCTCCGGCACCGGGGTTTTCTCGAACGGCTCGGTGCGCATCATCACGTACACCACTTCCGCCCGGCACAGCGACGCGCCGTCGGCGACCCTCACCAGATCCAGTTCCAGCACGAAGGAGGTGTTACCCACCTTGAGGGTGCGCACCCGGGCGTCGAGCACGTCATCGAACACGGCGCTGGCGCGCCACTCCAGGGTCAGCTTGACCACCTGATTGTCCAGGCCACGGGCCAGCAGGGCCTTGTAGTCACGGCCCAGGGCACGCATGAATTCGGTCATGGCCAGGTCCACGTAGTCCGCGTAACGGGCGTTGAACACCACCTGCTGGGCGTCGCATTCGTTGTAGCGGACCCGGAAACGGAACCGGAAGGGTTCGCGCATGGGGTCTCCTATTCCAATTGTTCGGGGCGGTCGTGGCGGCGCCGTTCCTTCCGCCATTGCTGCTCGGTCGGCGCCGCGTCCTCACCGGACATGCTATTGATGATTTCGAAGAAATTCTGCCGGTATTCGTCCTGCATCACCTGATCACGGGGTTTGATGCGCACCGCGTACACCGACTGCACGTTCTGGTGATCGAAGGCGCGCCAGTACTGTTCGTCCTTGAGCAGACTGTAGTGGTGGCCTTCCAGGGCCCGGCGCACGGAGGCGGTGTTGAAGCTGTTGGCCCGCTCCACCGCGTCCTTCCACTGATAGACGATGCTGTAGGCGGAGGCCGCCGAGGTGGAGGGCCGGGTGTGGTAGCGCTCGGAAAAGCCCTCCACGAACTGGCGGCCGCGCGGGTAATCGAATTCAAAGGGTACGTTCCAGGTCCAGGGCGCGGCGCCGATCACCCCGGCCATGATGAAGGGCCCGGTCTGTTCCACCATGCTCAGAGTGAGATTGGGCACCACGATCTGCATGCGCTTGGGCAAATTCATCTGCTGGGCGATGGTCATGCCATGCACCATCTGCTCGCCGAACAGCACCATCACCAACACCTCGGCGTCGCTCTCCGCGGCGGCCTTCACCGCCTCCTGGATCTCGTGATAGCGGCCGCCGGGGAACGGCACCAGCACCGAGCCGTGGCGACGCTCGTCGGTGGTGCCGGTGAGCTCGCGCATGGACGCCTCGGTGGTGTGGCCCCAGGTGTAATCGGCGGTGACGTAATAGTAAGTCTTGTCGCCGTATTCCCGTTTCAGGTAATCGCCCAGCACCCGGGCCGCCATCCAGGCGCTGTAGCACTCCCGGAACATGCCCAGGTGGCCGTCCTTGCCGGTGGTGTCGTTGGAGTAGGTGAGCGTGCCGAAATAAAGCAGGTTATGGCGCCGGGCCTGTTCGCTGGCGGCGATGGCGACGCTGCTGGAGGAGCCGCCGAACAGCATGGCCACGCCCTGGGCGGCCAGTTCGTCCACGTTGGCCCGGGCCCTGTCCGCCTGGGAGGCGGAGTCCCGGTCGAGCAGCTCCAGGGGCCGGCCGAACACGCCGCCGGCGGCGTTGATCTCCTCCACCGCCATCAGGGCGCCGCGTTTCTGCATCAGCCCTTCTTCCCGGTATTCACCGGTGTGTGGATAGTTGAGCCCCAGTTTCACCGGCGTCGCCGCCACCGCCATCCCCCCGGACAATACCGCGCACGCGACCACCAGGACGGCGGCGAGACACCGGGCCAGGCGGGCCGTCACCCGCTTGCCTTGCTTGCATCCCATGACAGTACCCTCTTTTTATTATCGTCATTGATCCGCTATTTCGACCATTAGCACAACCCCATCGGTAGAGGTTATTAGCCATTGGTCGATCCAGCCACCGGTTTTGTAGTCTTGCGGTATTGAGCGCGAACATACCGGGGAGTATGCTCGACGGCCTAATTTAAAACAAAATTCCACAATATATGGTGGCCGCCCCGGGCGGGCCGGCCCGCCGGGAGAGTTCGATGACCTCTATCAGTGATGCCATGCCGGTGTACGCCCCCTCCCTGCCGGAGGACGGCTTCGTCTCCATCCCCCAACGGCTGCAAGAACTGGCGGCCCGACAGCCGGATCATCCGGCGGTCCACGATGAGACCGGCACGCTCACCTGGCGGCAGTTCGTCGACGGCGTCAACCGGGTGGCCAACCGGCTGCGCGCCGCCGGCCTGCAACGCGGCGACACCGTGGCCGGCCTGTCCGAGAACAGCGCCCGCTACCTGACCCTGTTCATGGGCACCCTCACCGCCGGCGGCTGCATGGTGCCGTTGTCCGGCATGGCCGCCGGCGAGACCCTGGCGCTGATGGTCAACGACTGCGACGCCCGCTTCCTGTTCGTGTCCGACAAGCACCGGGCGCTGATCGAGCCACTGCTGGACAGCCTGCACAACGTGGCGCCGGACGGCCGCGTGGCGCTGGATTTCCAGGGCGACGGCTGGCTGGATTTCGAGGACTGGCTGGGCGACGCCCGCGCCGACGCCCCGGACCATACGCCGTCCCTGGACGACCCGTTCAACATCATCTACAGCTCCGGCACCACCGGCGTGCCCAAGGGCATTCTCCACGATCACCGGCTGCGCGCCCGCCACGTGGAGCGCGGCCACGCCCTGGGCTATGACCAGGACGCGGTGACCCTGGTGTCCACGCCGCTGTACTCCAACACCACCCTGGTGGCGGTGCTGCCCACCCTGTTCGGCGGCGGCACCATCGTCAGCATGGCCAAGTTCAACGCCCACCGCTTCCTGGAGCTGGCCCAGCAATACCGGGCCACCCATGCCATGCTGGTGCCGGTGCAGTATCAGCGCATCCTGGCGGAGCCGGATTTCGAGCGGTTCGATCTGAGCAGCTTCAAGGTGAAGTTCTCCACCAGCGCGCCCCTGCGCGGCCACGTGATCGCCGACGCCATGGCGCGCTGGCCGGGCAACATCATCGAGTTCTACGGGCTCACCGAGGGCGGCGTCACCACCACCCTGAACTGCGCCGAGAACCCCACCAAGTGGGACACCGTGGGCAAGGCCAGCCCGGGCTGCGAGCTGCGCATCATCGACGAGGACCTCAAGGAAGTGCCCGCCGGCGAGATCGGCGAGATCGTGGGCCGCAGCGGCGCCATGATGCGCGGCTACTACAAGCGCGACGCCAAGACCAGCGAACTGCTGTGGACCAGTCCGGACGGCGAGGTGTTCTACCGCACCGGCGACATGGGCCGCCTGGACGAGGACGGCTTCCTGTCGGTGCTGGACCGCCGCAAGGACATGATCATCTCCGGCGGCTTCAACATCTACGCCGAGGACCTGGAGCGGGTGCTGCTCAAGCACGAGGCGGTGGCGGACGCGGCGGTGATCGCCATCCCCAGTGAGCAGTGGGGCGAAACGCCGCTGGGCCTGGTGGTGCTCGCCGAAGGCGCCACCGACGACCTGGACACGATCCGCGACTGGGCCAACGAACGCCTCGGCAAGGGCCAGCGGCTGGCCGCCCTGGAGCGCCGCGACGAGCTGCCGCGCAGCACCATCGGCAAGATCCTCAAGCGTGAACTGCGCGACCCCTACTGGAAGGATCGCGAACAAACCGCCCGGGACTGACCCCTACAGCAGGTTCTCGATCGGCAGCAGGCCGAAGAAGCGCGACGCCAGCCAGCGTGCCTTGGTGACCTGGGGTTCGCGGTGCGATTGCACCGGGCCCCGGGTGTCGCCGGCGCCCCAGGTCAGCCGCTGACGTTCGTCGAGGCTCACCCGGTAGCTGTTCTGCGGCGCCATGCCCTCCTCCACGAACGCCGCCACCCGGGCCGCCAGGGCCTCGGAGTTCACGTAGTAGCCCATTTCCGTGTTCAGGTTCGCCGAGCGCGGGTCCAGATTGAACGAGCCCACGAACAGTTCCCGGCGGTCCAGCACCATGGCCTTGGTGTGCAACGCCGATTTCGAGCGGCCCGGTTTAAGGCGCGCCAGATGCTGGCCGGTGCGGGCGTTGGGCTGCAGTTCGTGGACCTCGACGCCGGCCTCCACCAGCGCCCGGCGGTAATGGGCGTAGGCGGCGTGGGCGGCGATCACGTCGTTGGTGGCCAGGCTGTTGGTGAGCAACCCGATGCGCGCGCCGCGACCGTGCAGATCGGCCAGGGTATCGACGAAGTCGTCACCGGGAATGAAGTAACCCGCCTCGATCAGGATCTCGCGCAGGGAGCGGCGGCTGAGCAACTCCGCCAGCTGATCGCCCATGAGGCGCTGGGTGGCGCCCTTGGCCTTGTCCGGCGGGTCGAACAGCAGCGCCGCCGGCGCCTGGATCTGGCGCTGGTCGGCGGCCGCCACCGCCGCCTGGAAGCGCTCCAGGTCCTGCTCGTAATGGTAGGGAAAGCCGTCCAGCCGGGCGCGCCAGGCCTGAAGCTCCTCCCAGAGCCGGTCGGCGTCCGCCTCCGAGCGGTGCTTGAGCCGGCGCAGGTGCACGGTGACGTCGCTGTTCCAGTAGCGGTCGAAGGCGGCGCGGGTTTCCTCGACGATGGGCCCCCGGGCGTACAGATCCAGATCCCGGAAGTTGGCCTCCGGGTGGACGCCGAAGTAATGCTCGGAGATGTTGCGACCGCCGACGATGGCGTGCTCGCCGTCGGCGATCCAGGCCTTGTTGTGCATGCGGTGATTAAGCCGGGGGGCGTGGTAGAGCCATTGCACGAAATGCTTGTAGCGGCCCCGGAACGGATTGAACAGCCGCACCTCCACATTGGGGTGGGCATTGAGCGCCGCCCATTTCACGTCCCGGCCAAGCTGGTTGGCGTGGTCCAGCAGCAGGCGCACGCGCACGCCCCGGCGGGCCGCTTCCAGGGCCCGGTGGACCAGCAGCTTGCCGACCGTGTCGTCGTCCCAGACGTAGTACTGCAGATCCAGGGTCTTTTCCGCCAACCGCGCGGTGGCGGCGCGCATCACGAAGGCTTCCTCGCTGTCGGCCAGCAGGCAGAAGCGGGAGTCGCGGACCCGGCTGCTCGGCGCGCCGGCGCTCATTGGTGTTTCAGGCTGTCGCGAATTTCCGGCGGCATACGTCGTCGTCTCCCTTGGCGACCCATAGCGGGCAAGAGTGGCATCTTAGCCCGGATCGGCGGCGCCCCGTAAACCCGTCTTGTCGCCACCTGCACGCGAATCGGCGCATACTTTCACCATCGACGCTGTAACACCGGCGCGGCCGGCGCATCCAAGCGCCAACCAAGGAGGTTCGTTATGCGTATTGTCATCCTCACCCTGGCCTTGCTGGCCTCGCTGCCGGCGGCCGCCGCCCAGGCCACGGCGGTGTTCGCCGGCGGCTGCTTCTGGTGCACCGAATCCGATTTCGAGCACCTGGACGGCGTCTCCGAGGCAATCAGCGGCTACACCGGCGGCGAGCTCGCCGACCCCACCTATCAGCAGGTGTCCGCCGGCGGCACCGGCCACATCGAGGCGGTGAAGGTGATCTACGATCCGGAGGTGGTCAGCTACGAGAATCTGCTGGCCTGGTTCTGGCAACACATCGACCCCACCGACCCGGACGGCCAGTTCATCGACCAGGGCAGCCAGTACCGCAGCGCGATTTTCCATGACGACGAGCGGCAGAAACGGCTCGCCGAAGCTTCGCGAAAGGCGCTGGCGGACAGCGGCCGCTTCGACAAGCCGGTGGTCACCGAGATCCTGCCCCTGGGGGCGTTCTACGAGGCCGAGGATTACCACCAGGATTACTACAAGAAGAACCCGCTGCGTTACAAGTTCTACCGCTACAACTCGGGCCGCGACCAGTTCCTGGAAAAGCACTGGGAAGACCCGGAGGCGCGGCCCTGGAAACAGGCCGTCGAGGAGGAAGAAGAGGAGGAAGAGTTCACCCTGGGAGCGCCCTGGGAAGGTCCGGACCGCTTCCACCGACCCAGCGACAAGGTGCTGCGCTCGATGATGACCGAGCGGGGCTATGAGGTGACCCGGGAGGACGACACCGAGCCGGCCTTCAACAACCCCTACCACGACCTGAAGAAGGACGGCCTTTATGTGGACGCGATCAGCGGCGAACCGCTGTTCTCGTCCACGGACAAGTTCGATTCCGGCACCGGCTGGCCCAGCTTCACCAAGCCGATCAACGACGACATGGTGACCCTGCACGAGGACAATCTGCTGTGGATCACACGCACCGAGGTGCGCAGCCGGTACGCGGATTCCCACCTGGGCCATGTGTTCGACGACGGCCCGGCGCCCACCGGCAAGCGCTGGTGCATGAACTCGGCCGCCATGCAGTTCATCCCCAAGGAGAAGATGAAGGCGCTGGGCTACGGCGACTATCTGTACCTGTTCGAGCGCTGAAGCGCGCGCCGCTCAGATCGGCTGGGCGGTGGGCCGGAACAGGATCTCGTTAACGTCCACGTCCTCGGGTTCGTTGACCGCGAAGGCCACCATGCGCGCGAAGCTGTCCGCGGGGATGGCGATCTGGTTGACGAAATCCTTGGTCTGGGACTGCAGCGTGTCGTCGCTGATGCGGTCCAGCAGTTCCGTGGCCACCGCCCCGGGGGAGATCACCGTGGTGCGGATGTTGTAGGGTTTCACTTCCTGGCGCAGCCCCTCGGACAGCGTCCGCACGCCGAACTTGGTGGCGCAGTAGACGGTGGCGTCCGGGCCCAGCTTGTGGCCGTACACCGAGGACACATTGATGATGTGGCCGGATTTCCGCTGCTTCATGTGCGGCAGGGCGGCGGCGATGCCGTACAGGGTGCCCTTCAGATTGACGTCGATCATCTGATCCCATTCGTCGATCTTGGCTTCTTCCATGGGCGCCAGCGGCATCAGACCGGCGTTGTTGAGCAGCACGTCGATGCGCCCGAATTCCTTCACCGCGCCGTCCACCAGGTTTTGCATCTGGGCCTTGTCGGTGACGTCGGTCTGGATCGCCTTGGCCTGGTGGCCGGCGTCGGTGAGTTCCTTCGCCAGGGCGTCGATGCGATCCTGGCGGCGGGCCGCCAGCACCACGGAAGCGCCACGCTCGGCGAAGTGACGGGCGGTGGCGGCGCCATTGCCGCTGCTGGCGCCGGTGATCACGATGACCTTGCCTTTCACGTTGTCCATCATTGCTCTCTCCTCAATCGTCCTGTTCACCGTGGTACTGGTCGTCGCTGACGGGCTCCAGCCAGACCACGTTCTTGCCGTCCTTGAACTGCTGGACGGCCATGTGTGTCACGGCGGTGGTATCCGTGGCGCCGTGCCAGTGCTTGACGCCCGGCGGGCACCACACCACGTCGCCGGGCTTCATGACCTGGCGGGCTTTGCCTTCTTCCTGCACCCAGCCCTTGCCCTCGGTGACCACCAGCACCTGGCCGGCGGGGTGGGTGTGCCAGTTGGAGCGGGCGCCGGGCAGGAAGGTGACCTTGCCGCCGTTGACCACGAAGGGCTCCTGGTTGGAGAACACCGGTTCGATGTAGGCGGTGCCGGTGAATTTGTCCGCCGGGCCGATCATGCCGTCCCGGCTGCCGTTCCTGGTGATTTCCATGCCGTCGGCGAGGGCGGCGGGGGACGCCAGGGCCGTGGTCAGAGCGAGAGCGGTAAGCCGCATCATGGGGTTTCTCCTTCGGTCGTGAATCACGTCGTGGCGCAGCCACACCACGCCGCCGTCCAGGGTCTCGCAGGCGGTCAGGCGCAGGTGCTGGCCGGCGGCCGGGTGGCCCTGGGCCGGGCCCGCCGCTTCGAGGATCGACGGGACGCCGGCGAGGCCGTCCACGGTGGGGCAGATCAGGGTGCTGAACCGGTCGATAAGCCCGGCGGCCAGGAAGGCACCGTTGGTGACGCCGCCGCCTTCCAGGAGCAGATGGCGCAGCCCGAAGCCACCGGCCAGGGTCTCCATGGCCCGGGCCAGCTGGTCGCCGTCCGGGCCGGCGAACACATAGGACACACCGGTTTCGCGCAGCGCCGCCAGCCGTTCATCCGGCACCCGTTCGCAGAGCACCACCACCGGGTGGTCGTCGTCGATGTGGCCCCGGGGGAAGCGCAGTCGCGCGCCGGGATCGATGGCCACGGCGACGGCGCGGCCGCCCCGGTCCGCCAGATGGGGCGGACGCTCCAGGGGCTCGTTCAGCAAGGGCATCGGCTCCGCCTGGTCGGTGAAGGCGGCCATGGTGCGGCGGCCGACGATCCAGCCGTCCGCGTCCAGCGCCTCGGCGGCGGCTTCGTAGTGGGCGTCCACCAGTGCGTCGATGGTGCCGTCCGCCGGGTCGTCCCAACGCTCTGGAAGCAGGCGGCCGTCCAGGCTGGTGATCATGTGGCAGGTAATCTTCATGGCGCGCTCCGCAACCGGTCGAAGCGATACACCAGCGCCGGGCCGCCGGGCTGGCCGTAGGCCAGTACCGCGGTGACCATGGCGAACGGCTCGATGAAGCGGGCGCTGTGCAAGCCGCCGGCGTCCAGCGGCTGGTAACCGATGTCGCGGATCAGCTCGCCGGCCACCCGTTTCGCCGCGCCATCGTCGCCGCAACACAGCAGCTGCGGTTTTAAGCCGCCGCTGTCGCGGGCCTCGAAGACCGCCGGCAGGGCCTCGCTGGGCGAGGTGTTGAACGCCGACACCAGCCGGGCCCGGGGCAAGCGCCGGGCCAGGGTCTCGGCACCGGAATCGGTGGTGCCCACCAGCAGATCCCGGTCGTCGTCGTCCAGGGGCACGCAGCAGTTCAGCACCACCTTGCCGGCCAGATCGCCGGCCTGGCCCAGGACATCGTCGACCCGCGACCAGTGCACGGCCAGCAGCACCGTGTCCGCCCAGGCCGCCGCCTCGGCCACGGTGCCCGCGCGGGCACCGGCCCGCCGGGCCAGGGCGTCGAGTTTGTCCGCTCGGCGCGCGTAGCTGAACATCACCTCATGGCCGGCCCGGGCCCAGAGCCCGCCGAGCGTGCCGCCCATGCGGCCGGAGCCGAGTACACCGATTTTCATGGGACCCCTCGCTATGGTTGCCATAGTCAGCACACTAGCATCTGGGCGGCCGCCGATAAGCTGCTAGAATCCAAAAAGAATTATGAAGAGGCTTCATCAATGCTGAGAGAGAACGCCACCGACCTGATGTCCTTCGTGGTGGTCGCCCGGCTGGGCAGCTTCACCAGCGCCGCCGCCCAGATCGGCGTGTCCCAGTCGGCACTGAGCCATGCGGTGCGCGGCCTGGAGACGCGGCTGGGGGTGCGCCTGCTGACCCGCACCACGCGCAAGGTGACGCCCACCACCGAGGGCGAGCGGGTGCTGGAACGCATCGCCCCCCACTTCACCCAGATCGAGGAGGAGCTCCAGGCCCTGGTGGAAACCCGCGACCGGCCGGTGGGCACCATCCGCATCACCGCCACCGACCACGCCGCCGACACCGTGATCTGGCCAAAGCTGTCACCGGTGCTCAAGGCCTACCCGGACCTCAAGGTGGAGGTGATCACCGATTACAGCCTCACCGACATCGTCGCCGAGAAATACGACGCCGGGGTGCGCCTGGGCGAGCAGGTGTCGGAGGGCATGATCGCGGTGCGGGTGAGCGCGGATTTCCGCATGCTGGCGGTGGCCTCGCCGGGCTACTTCGAGGACCGCGCGCCGCCGCGCATTCCCCAGGATCTCACCGACCACGACTGCATCAATCTGCGCCTGCCCACCCACGGCGGGCTGTACGCCTGGGAATTCGAGAAGGGCGGCCGCGAGCTGCGCGTGCGGGTGAACGGCCAGTGCACCTTCAACACCATCTATCCGGTGGTGCGCGCCGCCCTGGCCGGCCACGGCCTGGGCTATGTGCCGGAGGGCCTGGTGCGCGAGCACATCGACGCCGGCCGCCTGGTGCCGGTGCTGGAGGACTGGAGCCCGCCGTTCCCGGGCTATTTCCTGTATTACCCCCATCGCCGCCAGTCATCGCTGGCGTTCCGGGTGATCGTCGAAGCCCTTCAGCACCGGGATTAAGGCGCACCGGGCCGGAGCGGCGGGCGGTTCATGAGCGGCTTTCATAACAGCTTGCGACCGGGCGGGCTTGTGGTGTCACCCCGCCCTTGCCATTTTTGAACGTCGGCCCCCGGCAATCATCAGGAGAAAGCCCATGAAGCTGGCAACCGCTTCCCTTTTGTCCCTGGCCCTGGCGTGCATCGCCGCCTCACCGGCGCGGGCGGCACCGTCCCTGGAACAGATCAAGGCCGTTTCCCCGGCCCTGGCGGACTACACGGAAAACCTGCTGAACGACGAGGTCTGGGAGCGTGAGGCGCTGTCTCCCCGGGACCGTGGCCTCGCCACCCTGGCGGCGCTGGTGGCGCGGGGCCAGACCACGGAGATGGAACGCCAGATCGTCAAGGCGCTGGATAACGGCGTCGAACCCGGCGAGATCTCCGAGCTGATCACCCATCTGGCGTTCTATTCCGGCTGGGGCAACGCCATGGCCGCGGTGTCGGTGGCGGCGCCGGTGTTCCAGGCTCGCGACATCGACCCCGGCCAGTTGGCCGCCGTCGACCCCAAACTGCTGCCCCTGAACGAAAAAGCCGAGAAGGCCCGGGAGAAGAACGTGGAGCAAACCTATGGCGGCGTCAGCCCCGGCGTGCTCCATTACACCACCGAGGTCCTGTTCCGCGACCTCTGGCTGCGCCCCGGCCTGACGCCGTGGGACCGGAGCCTGGTGACGGTGAGCGCGCTGATCGCCGCCGGCAAGGTGGAGCAGGTGCCCTTCCACCTGAACCGGGCCATGGACAACGGCCTCACCCGGGACCAGGCGTCGGAACTGCTCACCCATCTGGCGTTCTACGCCGGTTGGCCGAACATTTTCTCCACCCTGCCGGTGGCCCAGGAGGTGTTCCGCTCCCGGGCCGACTGACCGCCCGGGGGGGGTTATTCCACGGTCACCGACTTGGCCAGGTTGCGGGGCTGGTCCACGTCGGTGCCGCGCAGTACCGCCACGTGGTAGCTGAGCAGCTGCAACGGCACGGTGTAGACGATGGGCGCGATGATCTCCGGCACCGCCGGCAGGTGCAGTACATGGATGCCCTCGCCGTCGGACACGCGGGCGTGCTTGTCGGCGAACAGGTAGAGCTCGCCGCCCCGGGCGCGCACTTCCTGCAGGTTGGACTTGAGCTTTTCCAGCAACTCGTCGTTGGGGGCCACCGCCACCACCGGCATTTCCTTGTCCACCAGGGCCAGCGGGCCGTGCTTGAGCTCGCCGGCGGGGTAGGCCTCGGCGTGGATGTAGGAGATTTCCTTGAGCTTGAGGGCGCCTTCCATGGCCACCGGGAACTGCACGCCCCGGCCCAGGAAGAGGGTGTGGTTCTTTTCCACGAACGCCCGGGACAGGGCCTCGATGGGCTTGTCCAGGGCGGCGGCCTGTTCAATCAGGTTGGGCAGCTGACGCAACTCGCCGAGAATCGTCTCGATGCGTTCGTCGCCCAGGCCGTGGCGCCGGCCCAGGGCCAGCACCAGCATCATCAGGCCGGCCAGCTGGGTGGTGAACGCCTTGGTGGAGGCGACACCGATTTCCGGGCCGGCCTTGGTCAGGAAGGTGAGTTCGGATTCGCGCACCAGGGATGAGCCGTCCACGTTGCAGATCGCCAGACGACCCACGTAATTGTCGGAACGGGTGTCGCGCAGGGCGGCCAGGGTGTCGGCGGTTTCCCCGCTCTGGGAGATGGTCACGAACAGGGTGCCCGCCGGCACCACGTGCTGCCGATAGCGGAACTCGCTGGCCACTTCCACCTGGCAGGGAATGCCGGCCAGGGCCTCCAGCCAGTACCGCGCCACCATGCCGGCGTGGTAGCTGGTGCCGCAGGCAACGATCTGCACCGTCCTGACCCGGTCGAAGATGGCCTCGGCGCGGTCGCCGAAGGCGGCGCTGACCGCGTCCGGGGAATCGATGCGGTCCTGCAGGGTGCGCTGTATGGCCGCCGGCTGCTCGAAGATTTCCTTCTGCATGAAGTGCCGGTATTCGCCTTTTTCCACGTCCTCGTGGGCGCCGTCGAATTCGTGCACTTCCCGTTCCACCGGGTTGCCGTCCACGTCGGTGATGCCGACCCGGTCCACGGTGAGCTCCACCAGGTCCCCTTCCTCCAGGAAGATGAAGCGGTTGGTCACCGGCAGCAGCGCCAACTGGTCGGAGGCCACGTAGTTCTCGTCGATGCCCAGGCCCACCACCAGGGGCGAACCGGAACGCACCGCCACCAGCCGGTCCGGCTCGCGCTGATCCACCACGCCCAGGGCATAGGCGCCGTGCAGCTGCTTCACCGCCTTTTGCACCGCGCGCTTCAGGTCGCCGCCGGTTTCCTCCAGGGTGCGGTGCACCAGGTGGGCGATCACCTCGGTGTCGGTTTGCGACTGGAACTGGTAACCCTGGCCTTCCAGTTCGTCCTTGAGGTCCTGGAAGTTCTCGATGATGCCGTTGTGCACCACGGCCAGGCCGTCGCCGGACTGGTGCGGGTGGGCGTTGGCCTCGGAGGGCCGGCCGTGGGTGGCCCAGCGGGTGTGGGCGATGCCCAGGAAACCGGCGGCGTTCTGCTCGCGCACCGCCTCTTCCAGGGCGGCCACCTTGCCCTGGCGGCGTACCCGCTGCAGGCCGTTGGCGTTGACCAGCGCCACGCCGGCGCTGTCGTAGCCACGGTATTCGAGGCGCTTGAGGCCGGTGATCAGGATATTGGTGACATTACGCTGGGCAATGGCGCCGACGATTCCGCACATGGACCTTTCCTTTTCCTTCGCCGAAACCCTATTTCTTGGTGGGGCGCGGCCAGTTTTCAATGTTGCGCTGTTGGCCGCGCGCCACGGCGAGCCCGTTGCCGGGTACGTCCTTGGTGATCACGCTGCCGGCGCCCACGGTGGCGTTCTCGCCCACCGTCACCGGCGCCACCAGGGAGCTGTTGGAGCCGATGAAGACGCCGTCCTTGAGCACGGTCTGGAATTTGTTGGCGCCGTCGTAGTTGCAGGTGATGGTGCCCGCGCCCACGTTCACGTCCTTGCCGACGCGGCTGTCGCCGATGTAGGTCAGATGATTGACCTTGGACCCTTCGCCGATGGAGGACTTCTTGGTTTCCACGAAGTTGCCGATCTTGGCCTTGGCGGCCAGCTCGGTGCCCGGGCGCAGGCGCGCGAAGGGGCCCACCTGGCAGTGGTCGCCCACGGTGGCACCATCGATGATCGAGTGCGGCTCCACCACCACGCCGGCGCCAAGGTCGGCGTCGCGGATCACGCAATGGGCGCCGATGCGGCAGCCCGGCCCGATGGAAACCCGGCCTTCCAGGATCACGTTCACGTCCAGGGTTACGTCGCTGGCCACGTCCGCCTGGCCGCGAATGTCCAGACGGGCCGGGTCGAGCACGGTGACGCCTTCGCGCATCAGCGCCTCGGCGCGCACGCCCTGGTAGACCCGCTCCAGACGTGACAGCTGCACCCGGTCGTTGACGCCGTCCACTTCCCAGGGGTGGTCCGGCTGGTCCACGGCGATTTCCATGCCGGCGTCCACCGCCATGGCGATCAGATCGGTGAGATAGTATTCGCCCTGGGCGTTGCGGTTGGACAGGCGCGGCAGGCTGTCGTTAAGGAAGCGGCGGGTGCAGGCGAGGATGCCGGTGTTGATTTCGCGGATGCCTTTTTCCTCGTCGCTGGCGTCCTTCTGTTCAACGATGCGCAGGACCCGGCCGTCGGCATCGCGCACCACGCGGCCGTAGCCGGCGGGGTCCTGCAATTCCAGGGTCATCAGGGCCAGGCTCTGGTCGTTGACCCGGCCCACGAAGCGGCGCAGGGTCTCCGGCCGGATCAACGGCACGTCGCCGTAGAGCACCAGCACCACGTCCTCGTCCAGATGAGGCAACGCCTGGGCCACCGCGTGGCCGGTGCCGAGCTGTTCGGCCTGCTCCGCCCATTGCAGCCGCTCGCCGGTGACCGCCTCGCGGACCCGGTCGCCACCGTGGCCGTAGACGATCACGGTGTTGGCCGGCGACAGGGCGCCGGCGGCGTCCACCACGTGCTGGACCATGGGCCGCCCGGCGATCGGGTGCAGCACCTTGGGCAGCTCGGATTTCATGCGGGTTCCCTTGCCCGCGGCGAGAATCACAACCGCTAAACTCATACTCCGTTCCCTTGAGTCCTGTTGCCTCCGAAGATACGGCGCTCATCATAACGCAAGAAACGAAAAAGGGCGGCCCGAAGCCACCCTTTATTCGTCGTTCCGCTATCCGGCCCGGCGTTACCGCTTGGCCATCTTCTTGATTTGCTCGATGGTACGCAGCCGGGCGGTGGCCTCGGCCAGCGCGGCGGCGGCGCGAGTATAGTCCATCTCGGCGCTCTTGCCTTCCAGGGCTTCCTTGGCGTGCTGCTTGGCGCGCTCCGCCTCGGCCTGGTCCATGTCCTGGGCGCGCTCGGCGGTATCCGCCAGCACGGTAACCAGTTTCGGCTGCACTTCCAGGAAGCCGCCGGAGACGTAGAATACCTGCTCGTCGCCGTTTTGCGTCTTCACGCGTACCGGGCCGGGCTTGAGGCGGGTCAGCAGCGGAGCGTGCCCGGGCATCACGCCCAGGTCACCTTCCACGCCAGCGGCCACTACCATTTCCACCAGGCCGGAATAGAGCTGTCTTTCGGCACTAACAATGTCGCAATGCACGGTCATCGCCATCTGGGTTCCTCCCCGCGCAGGTTACTTGTCACCGCGCTTGTTGTAAGCCTCTACAACTTCGTCGATGGAGCCCTTCATGTAGAAGTCCTGCTCGGGGATGTGGTCGTAATCACCGTTCAGGATACCCTGGAAGGAGCGGATCGTCTCCTTCAGCGATACGTATTTGCCCGGTGAGCCGGTGAACACTTCCGCCACGAAGAACGGCTGGGACAGGAAGCGCTCGATTTTCCGAGCCCGGGACACGGTGGTCTTGTCGTCCTCGGACAGCTCGTCCATGCCCAGGATCGCGATGATGTCCTTGAGCTCCTTGTAGCGCTGCAGCACGGTTTGCACGCCGCGCGCCGCTTCGTAGTGCTCATGGCCGATCACCAGCGGATCCAGCTGGCGGGAGGTGGAGTCCAGCGGGTCGATCGCCGGGTAGATACCCTTGGAGGCGATGTCACGGCTGAGTACCACGGTGGCGTCCAGGTGGGCGAAGGTGGTCGCCGGGGACGGGTCGGTCAAGTCATCCGCGGGCACGTACACCGCCTGAACGGAGGTGATGGAACCGGTCTTGGTGGAGGTGATCCGCTCCTGCAGAACGCCCATCTCTTCCGCCAGGGTCGGCTGGTAACCCACCGCGGAGGGCATACGGCCCAGCAGTGCGGATACCTCGGTACCTGCCAGGGTGTAACGGTAGATGTTGTCCACGAAGAACAGTACATCGCGGCCTTCGTCCCGGAACTTCTCGGCCATGGTCAGACCGGTCAGCGCCACGCGCAGACGGTTGCCCGGCGGCTCGTTCATCTGGCCGTACACCAGGGACACCTTGTCCAGTACGTTGGAGTCCTTCATCTCGTGGTAGAAGTCGTTACCCTCACGGGTACGCTCGCCCACGCCGGCGAACACGGAGAAACCGGAGTGCTCGATGGCGATGTTCCGGATCAGCTCCATCATGTTCACGGTCTTGCCCACGCCGGCGCCGCCGAACAGGCCGACTTTACCGCCCTTGGCGAAGGGGCACACCAGGTCAATCACCTTGATGCCGGTTTCAAGCAGTTCGTTGGTGGCTGCCTGATCCGCGTAAGAGGGCGCTTCGCGGTGGATGGCCATGCGCTCGTCTTCGCCGATGGGGCCGGCTTCGTCGATCGGGCGACCCAGCACGTCCATGATCCGGCCCAGGGTCTTGGTGCCCACCGGCACCTGAATCGGCTCGCCGGTGTCGGTCACGTCCAGGCCCCGTTTCAGACCCTCGGTGGAACCCATGGCGATGGTGCGCACCACGCCGTCACCCAGCTGCTGCTGAACTTCCAGGGTGGTTTCGGTACCGTCCACGGTGAGTGCGTCATACACCTTGGGCACGGACTCGCGCGGGAATTCGACGTCGATCACAGCACCGATGATCTGAACAATACGACCGCTACTCATGCTTGCATCCTCTTAACTTGCGTTTCTCGCCGCTTGCTTTCGCACACCCTTATACAGCGGCGGCACCACCAACGATTTCGGAAATTTCCTGCGTAATGGCAGCCTGGCGCGCCTTGTTGTACACCAGTTGGAGATCGCTGATGATCTCGCCGGCGTTGTCGCTGGCGGCCTTCATCGCCACCATCCGCGCGGCCTGTTCGCAGGCATTGTTCTCAACCACGCCCTGATAGACCTGGGACTCGATGAACCGCACCAGCAGCTCGTCGAGCAACTCCTTCGGCGCTGGCTCGTAGATGTAGTCCCAGTGACGCTTGAGCTCCTCGTCCTCGCCCTGTTCCAGGGGCAGCAGGCGGATGGTCTTGGGCTTCTGCGTCATGGTGTTCACGAACTCGTTGTACACGATGTACAGACGGTCGATCTCACCGTTTTCGTAGGCGTCCAGCATCACCTTGATGGACCCGATCAGATCGCTCAGGTGAGGCGCGTCGCCGAGGCCGTTCACCGACGCCTCGACATTGCCGCCGACACTTCTGAAAAAGGCCAGCCCCTTGGAGCCCACCACGCAGTGCTGGACCTTGGCGCCCTTTTCTTCCCACTCACGGGCGTCCTTAACCACGCTTTTCAGCAGGTTCACGTTCAGGCCGCCGGCCAGCCCCCGGTCGGAGGTGACCACGATGTACCCGACGTTCTTGACGTCCCGTTCCTGCAGGTAGATGTGCCGGTATTCCAGATCAGCATTGGCAAGATGGGCGACCACCTGACGCATGCGGGTCGCGTAAGGCTTGCTCGCCTCCATGCGCTCCTGCGCCTTGCGCATCTTGCTGGCCGCCACCATTTCCATCGCACGGGTGATCTTCTTCGTGCTCTGGACGCTGGCGATCTTGCCCTTGATCTCTTTACCGCTAGCCATAGGACTGATCCTTTCTCAGCGAATTACCAGGTTTGGGTGGCCTTGAACTGCTCGATGGCCTCCTTGATACCGGCCTCGATCTCGTCGTTGTAGTCACCCTTCTCGTTGATCTTGTCCATCAACGCTTTCTGTTCGCTGTTCATGTAATCCAGCAGTGACGCCTCGAAGGAACCGATCTTCTCGATCTCGATACCCTTCAGGTAGCCGTTGTTGGCGGCGTAGAGCACCACGCCCATTTCCGCCACGGACATCGGGCTGTACTGCTTCTGCTTCATCAGTTCGGTCACGGCCTGGCCGTGCTCGAGCTGTTCGCGGGTGGCGTCGTCCAGGTCGGAAGCGAACTGGGCGAAGGCCGCCAGTTCCCGGTACTGGGCCAGCGCCAGACGGATACCGCCGCCGAGCTTCTTGATGATCTTGGTCTGCGCGGAACCACCCACCCGGGATACCGAGACACCGGCGTTCATCGCCGGACGGATGCCGGAGTTGAACAGGCTGGTTTCCAGGAAGATCTGACCGTCGGTGATGGAGATCACGTTGGTCGGTACGAACGCGGACACGTCACCGGCCTGGGTTTCAATGATCGGCAGGGCGGTCAGGGAACCGGTCTTGCCTTTCACTTCACCATTGGTGTAGTTCTCGACGAATTCCTCGTTGACCTTGGCGGCGCGCTCCAGCAGACGGGAGTGCAGGTAGAACACGTCACCCGGGTACGCTTCGCGGCCCGGCGGGCGGCGCAGCAGCAGGGAGATCTGGCGGTAGGCCCAGGCCTGCTTGGTGAGGTCATCGTATACGATCAGGGCGTCTTCGCCGCGATCGCGGAAGTATTCACCCATGGTGCAGCCGGCGAAGGGCGCCAGGAACTGCATGGAAGCCGGGTCGGAGGCGGAGGCGGCAACGATGATGGTGTTGTCCATGGCGCCGTGCTCTTCGAGCTTGCGCACCACGCCCGCGATGGTGGACTGCTTCTGGCCGATGGCCACGTAGATACACTTAATACCAGAATCTTTCTGGTTGATGATGGCATCCACGGCAACAGCGGTCTTACCGATCTGACGGTCACCGATGATCAGCTCACGCTGGCCACGGCCGATCGGGGTCATGGCGTCGATGGACTTGAAGCCGGTCTGTACCGGTTCGTTCACCTCGCGGCGCCAGATCACGCCCGGCGCCACTTTTTCCACGGCGTCGGTTTCGTCGGACTTGATCGGACCCTTGCCATCCACCGGGTTGCCCAGGGCGTCGACCACGCGGCCGAGCAGTTCCGGGCCCACCGGCACTTCCAGAATACGGCCGGTGCACTTCACCTTCTGACCTTCGGCCAGGCCCAGGTAGTCACCCAGTACCACGGCGCCGACGGAGTCCTGCTCCAGGTTGAGGGCCATGCCGTAGATGCCGCCCTCAAACTCGATCATCTCGCCGAACATCACGTCGGCCAGACCATGAATGCGCACGATACCGTCGGATACGGATACCACCGTACCTTCGTTCCGTGCCTCGGTGGAGGTATCAAGTTTCGCGATGCGCGACTTGATAATCTCGCTGATTTCGGACGGGTTGAGTTGCTGCATCTCTAATCCCTCAAACTCAAGAGTTCAGTTGCTCTGCCAGACGATCGAGTCGGCCTCGCACACTGCCATCAATTACGGTATCGCCGGCTCGCACAAGCACGCCACCAATGAGTGACTCGTCCACGGCGGTGGACACCTGCACCTCCTGGCCCAGGCGCTGCTTGAGCGCCGCCACCAGCTTCTCGGTTTCGGCGTCATCCAGCTCGAACGCGGCGATCAGTTCCACATCGGTGATGCGCTGATCGGCGGCCAGCAGCTCGTGAAACAACACCCGGACGGTGGGCAACAGCGCCAGGCGCTTGTTGGCCGCCAACTGAGTGATGAAATTACGAGCGCCTTCGCTGAGCTCGTCGCCGCAGACCTCGATGAACGCCTCGGCCTGCTGGGCACGGTCCAGCTCGGGCTGGTCCAGGTAGGCGCGCATGTCGGCGTCCTGCGCCACTGCCGCCGCCAGACCCAGCATCTGTTCCCATTCCGCCAGGCCATTCTGTTCCTTCGCGAACAGAAACGCGGCCTTGGCGTAGGGACGTGCGATGGTGGTCAATTCAGCCATGGGGTGCCATCCCTATCACTCAGAGTTGAGCCGCCAGGTCGTCGAGCAGCTGCTTGTGACTGTCGCGGTTTACTTCGCGTGCCAGCACTTGTTCGGCGCCACTCAATGCCAGAGCGGACACCTCTTTACGCAGCTCCTCGCGGGCGCGGTTGATTTCCTGATCGATTTCGGACTGAGCCTTGGCGATCAGGCGCTCGCCCTCGACGCGGGCCTGGTCCTTGGCTTCCTCGACGATCTGGTTGGCGCGCTTGTTGGCCTGCTCGATGATCTCGGCGGCCTTGTCCTTCGCGTCCTTGAGATTGGCGGATGCCTTTTCCTGCGCCAGTTCCAGATCGCGCTCCGCGCGATCGGCGGCACTCAGACCCTCGGCAATCTTCTGCTTACGCTCGTCCAGGGCCCGGGAAATGGGCGGCCAGACGAACTTCATGCAGAAGGCGACGAACAGAATGAACCAGATGGCCTGGCCAATTAGTGTCGCATTAATGTTCATGCCAACACCTCAGCATTACGTAGATTTCCCTGAACCGGGGCTCGGTTTGAATCGCGTCTTACAGGAAAATCAGCAGGAAGGCGATGGCGATACCGATAATCGGCACGGCGTCCAGCAGACCCGCGATAATGAACATGCGGGTTTGCAGCATCGGGCCCAGCTCAGGCTGGCGTGCCACGGATTCCAGGAACCGGCCGCCCATCAGACCGAAGCCGATACCGGCGCCGATGCCCGCCATGCCAGCAACCAGTGCAGCCGCGAGAAGGTTTACATCTTCCATCTTTACACTCCCGTTAAGTGCTTCAGTTGAGTTAGGAAACGTTGCTTAGTGCTCTTCCACCGCCATGCTCAGGTAGACGATGGTCAGCACCATGAAAATGAAGGCCTGGAGGGTGATCACCAGAATGTGGAACACCGCCCAGGGCCAGGCCGCGATGGCCTGCCAGGTGCCCATCATGCCGGCCACCAGGATGAATACGAATTCGCCGGCATACATGTTGCCGAACAGCCGCAAGCCCAGGGATACCGGCTTGGACAGCAGGGAAATGGTTTCCAGCACCAGGTTGATCGGCAGCAGCAGGATCTTGCCCACGGTGCTGCCGGCCTCGAACGGCTTGAAGCTCAGTTCGCCGAGGAAACCGCCCACGCCCTTGACCTTGATGCTGTAGAAGATCACCAGGAAGAACACGCAGATCGACATGGACAGCGTGATGTTGGGGTCGGTGGTCGGAACGATGCGGAAATAGGCTTCGTGGGCGGTCCAGCCGAAGAAGGTGGTCATGATCCACTGGAAGGTCATGGGAACCACATCCACCGGAATCAGGTCCATGAGGTTCATGAGGAACACCCAGCAGAAGATCACCAGGGAAAGCGGGGCGATCAGTTTGCTCTTGCCGTGGAAAGAGTCGCGGACCTGGCTGTCCACGAATTCGATGATCATTTCCACGAAGTTGAGCATGCCGGAGGGGGTGCCGGCGCTGGCCTTGCGGGCCATCAGCCAGAACAGGAGGCACATCAGGATGCCGAGGCCGCCGGACCAGGCCATGGAATCCACGTGGATGGCGGCGAAGCCCATGTCGCTGGCTTCCTGGGCGTTACAGGCGAAGGTCCAGGTGGCGTCGCTCAGCGTTTCCTCGTGACCGTGACAGCTTCGCTCATAACCGGCGGGCAGTTGGCCATAGGTGAGGTTTCCCAAATGGTGCTTGATGTACTCGCTGGCGGAGCTCGCTGCCATATCGATACCTACAGTCTGTCCAGTCTAGTCGTCTTGACCGTCCGGCCCCGTTCCCAGGCGCCGGTCCAGGCGCGCGACCTGGACCCAGCCGGCGATCTGCGCCAGCAGAAAGCCAAGAAACAGAACCACTACATGTGTCAACTCGCGCAGCCCCGGCACCTTCGCGAAGGTGAGGCCGAACAGCGCCAGCATGATCACCACCTTGCCGGCCTCGGCCCGCAGGGCGGCGCCCGCCATCCGCTCAGGCGCGCGATTGCCCGGGTGCAGCCACACTTGGAAGCCACCCCAGGCGTATGCGATCAGGCTGATGATGCCGCCCCAGGCGGCCGCGAGGCCGAGGCTGGCGCCGGCAAGGACGGTAACCAGAGCGGCGAATAAAATCGCGCTGCTGATTTGGGCGCGCATCAACCCCCAGAACAAGGTTCTGCGGGCTCGCTCATCAAAATTGGCCACCGTGCTCCCGTGTTTCGCTGCTGACGCCGCCGGAGCGTGTCAGGAGAAGGTCGCGGGTACCCCCTGATCTTTGGCGCGGGAAGTATATGGGGAAGGTATACCGGTATCAACCGGCGCAGGCCGATTGTTTGACCCGAAAGGACCGGAATCAGCGTAAAATTTGAACAGACGCTCTTTTCTATACAAAAGAACGTTTTTTGTGGTCGGAGATGGCGGCTATTGATACGCCTCTCCGACCACTGCGTCAAGCGGGTTGATTAATGCGCAAGGGAAAACGTCCATCCCATGGGACGGGACGCTATTTGATGTGGGCGAGGATACCGTCCAGCTCGTCCAGGTTGTTGTAGCTGATCACCAGCTTGCCCTTGCCGCCGTTGCCCTGCTGGATCTGCACCGGGGCGCCGAGGCGGTCGGAGAGATCGTTGATCAGGTGGCGCACATTGGGGTCTTCCTTGGCCGGCGCCGGTTTGGCGGGCTTTTCCTTCTCGAACTCGCGCACCAGGGCCTCGGTCTGGCGTACCGACAACCCCTTGGCCACCACCGTGCGCGCCGCCTCCACCTGCTTGGCGCCGGTCAGCGCCAGCAGCGCCCGGGCGTGGCCCATTTCCAGGTCGCCGTGCTCGAGCAGCTTCTTGGTGTCCGCCTCCAGGCTCATCAGACGCAGCAGGTTGGTGACCATGGCCCGGGACTTGCCCACGGCGTCGGCCACCTGCTGATGGGTCAGCCCGAATTCCTCCTTGAGCCGCGACAGCGCCAGGGCCTCCTCCATGGGGTTGAGGTTCTCGCGCTGGATGTTCTCGATCAGCGCCATGGCGATGGCGGCTTCGTCGGGCACCTCGCGGATGACGGCGGGGATCACGTCCAGTTCCGCCATCTGCGCCGCCCGCCAGCGGCGTTCGCCAGCGATGATCTCGTAACGGTCCTCGCCCAGCGGGCGCACCACGATCGGCTGCATCACGCCCTGGGCGCGGATCGACTCGGCCAGTTCCTCCAGGGCATCGGCGGACATGTCCTTGCGCGGCTGGTAACGCCCGCGCTGCATGAACTCCACCGGCAGGTGGCGCAATTCACCGTCCCGGGGCGGTCGCTGGGCCGGCGCCGATGCCTCCGCGCCATCCTCGACGCTGACTTCCTCCATGTGCTGCCGGCGCGCCTCGCTGCTGCTGATCAGGGCGTCCAGACCGCGGTCGAGGCCTCGTTTACGCTTTGCCGCCATAGTCGGATCTCACTCAAGTCGGTTCTTGCTTATGCCTGCTGGGGCTTCTGCATCGCCTGCTCGCGACGCAGAATCTCGCCGGCCAGCGCCAGATAGCTCACCGCGCCGCGGGATTTGGGATCATAGGTGATCACCGGCGCGCCATGGCTGGGCGCCTCCGCCAGCCGCACGTTGCGCGGGATGATGGTGCGGTAGACCTTGTCGCCGAAGTGGCTGATCAGCTGGTTGGAGACATCGTTGGAGAGGCTGTTGCGCGGGTCGTACATGGTGCGCAACAGGCCGCCGATGTGCAGCTTGGGGTTCAGCACCGAGCGGATTTTCTCGATGGTGTTCATCAGCGACGTGAGCCCCTCCAGGGCATAGTACTCACACTGGATCGGCACGATCACCGAATCCGCCGCGGTGAGGGCGTTGACGGTGAGCATGTTCAGCGAGGGCGGGCAGTCGATGATGACGTAGTCGTAATCGTCGCGAATCCGGGCCAGGGCGTTGCGCAGGCGGAACTCGCGCATCTTCATGTCCAGCAGCTGGACTTCCGCGGCGGTCAGGTCGCCGTTGGCGGCGATCAGATCGAAGCCGGAGTCCTCCGGCGTGCCCACCAGCGCCTGCTCCATGTCCACGTCGCCCATGAGCACGTCATGGACGGTGTATTCCGGCTCGTACTTGTCCACGCCGGCGCCGCTGGTGGCGTTGCCCTGCGGGTCGATGTCCACCAGCAGCACCTTCTTGCGCGTGGCCGCCAGGGAGGCGGCCAGGTTGACGCTGCTGGTGGTCTTGCCCACCCCGCCTTTCTGGTTGGCAATGGCAAAAACGGTGGTCACTGCGGTCTCCTTATGATCACCAGCACGCGGGTTTCCGCCAGCCCGGGCACGGCCAGGGGTTCCACGCGAGCGGTCCAGCCGGCCGGCAGCTCGGCCAGTTCGCGCTCCACGGCGGTCGCCTTCATGGCCAGAACGCGGGTTTCCGGCGCGATCACGGGCCCCGTGACCGCCAGCATATCGGACAGGGCGGCGAAGGCGCGGCTGATAATCTGTGATGGAGCCTTACGGTACTGTTCCACGCGGGCGTGCACAACCTCCACGTTGTCCAGGCCCAGCTCACGCCGGGCCTGGCGCACGAAGCGCGCCTTCTTGCCATTGCCGTCGAGCAGGGTGAAGGCCTGATCCGGGCGGGCGATGGCCAGGGGAATGCCGGGCAGGCCGGCGCCGGTGCCCACGTCCAGGGTGGGGCCGGCCTCCAGGTGTGGCAGCACCGCCAGGGAGTCGAGCAGGTGGCGGGCGATCATCTCGCCGGGATCGCGCACCGCGGTGAGATTGAACGCCCGGTTCCATTTCACCAGCAAATCCCGATAGGTAAGCAAGGCCGTTACCTGGTCGTCATTCAGGGCCAGATCCAGCTCGCGCAGGCCGCCGGCCAGGCGGTCCCGGTCGCTCATGCCTGGCGGGCCGTCTGGTGCTGGTGTTTCTTCAGGAAGATCAGCAGCAGGGAAATCGCCGCCGGGGTGACACCGGGAATCCGGCCCGCCTGGCCGATGGTGGCCGGGCGCACCTCGTTGAGCTTCTGCTTGACCTCGTTGGAGAGCCCCTTCACCACCTGGTAGTCGAAGTCCGCCGGCAGCGGCTGGTCCTCGGCGGCCCGCAGCTTGGCGATCTCCGCCTCCTGGCGGTCGATGTAGCCGGCGTATTTGGCGACGATCTCCACCTGTTCGATGACCGCGTCGGCGGCCGGCGCCAGGCCGGCGGCCTCGGCCAGGGGGCGGTAATTCAGCTCCGGCCGCTTGAGCAGGTCCATGAGGTTGTATTCATGGGGCAGCGGTTTGTCGAGCAGGGCGTTGACGCGCTCCGCTTCCGGCGTATCGGGACGCACCCAGGTGGCCTTGAGCCGCGCCTGCTCGGTTTCCATGCCCTCGCGCTTGGCGCAATAGGCGGCCCAGCGCTCGTCGTCCACCAGGCCCAGCTCGCGGCCCTGCTCGGTGAGGCGCAGGTCGGCGTTGTCCTCGCGCAGCAGCAGGCGGTATTCCGCCCGGCTGGTGAACATCCGGTAGGGTTCCCGGGTGCCCATGGTGATCAGGTCGTCCACCAGCACGCCGATGTAGGCCTCGTCCCGGCGCGGCGTCCAGGGATCCCGCTCCTGGCTCAGGCGCGCCGCGTTCAGGCCCGCCAGCAGCCCCTGGGCGCCGGCCTCCTCGTAGCCGGTGGTGCCGTTGATCTGGCCGGCGAAGAACAGCCCGGGCATGTGCTTGGTCTCCAGGCTGTGCTTCAGGTCCTGGGGATTGAAGTAGTCGTACTCGATGGCGTAGCCGGGCCGGGTGATGTGAGCGTTCTCGAAGCCACGAATGGAGCGCACCGCTTCCATCTGCACATCGAACGGCAAACTGGTGGAAATCCCGTTGGGATAGAGTTCGTGGGTATCCAGCCCCTCCGGCTCGACGAAGATCTGGTGGCTGTTCTTTTCCGGGTAGCGGTTGACCTTGTCCTCGATGGACGGGCAGTAACGCGGCCCGGTGCCCTCGATCACGCCGGTGAACATGGGGCTGCGGTCGAAGCCGGCACGGATGATGTCGTGGGTACGCTCATTGGTGTGGGTAATGAAGCAGCAGGTCTGGCGGGGGTGCTCCTCCACCTTGCCCAGGTAGCTCATCACCGGCAGCGGGTCGTCGCCCCACTGCTCCTCCATCACCGAGAAATCCACGCTCTTGCCGTCGATGCGCGGCGGCGTGCCGGTTTTCAGGCGGTCGACCCGGAACGGCAGCTCGCGCAGGCGCCGGGCCAGGGCGTTGGACGGCTGATCGCCGGCACGGCCGCCCTGATGGTTGTCCAGGCCCACGTGGATGACGCCCCCCAGGAAAGTGCCGGCGGTGAGCACCACGGCGTCGGCGTGGAAACGCAGGCCCATGTTGGTGACCGCGCCCACGCAGCGACCGTTTTCCACGATCAGGTCGTCCACCGACTGCTGGAACAGGGTGAGGTGGGGCTGGTTTTCCAGAATGCCCCGGATCGCCGCCTTGTAGCGGACCCGGTCGGCCTGGGCGCGGGTGGCGCGCACCGCCGGGCCCTTGCGGGCATTGAGCACCCGGAACTGGATGCCGCCACGGTCGGTGGCGCGGGCCATGGCGCCGCCCAGGGCATCGATTTCGCGCACCAGGTGGCTCTTGCCGATGCCACCGATGGCCGGGTTGCAGCTCATCTGCCCCAGGGTCTCGATATTGTGGGTGAGCAGCACCGTGTCCACGCCCATGCGGGCCGCCGCCAGGGCCGCCTCGGTGCCGGCATGGCCGCCGCCAATCACGATGACGCCGAATCGATGGGGGTATTCCATGGGTGCTCTCTACCTTCGCCCGCGGGCGGGCGTCTAAAATATGATCAAACAGGGCGCGCTAGTATAATCCGAATGCACCTAATTTAAAGGTTCATCGCGGCTGAAGCCGCTCCTGCGGTTCTTTTTGGAAACGCGTCGCCACGAATCGGCAGCGTGTCACTGAGAGCCGGCGCGTCTTCCTATATAATGGAAACCTGCATTTTCCCCGTCCGATATTCCGGGAGCGCATTTGGAATCGCTGAACGTCTTTCTCCTCGTTGGCACCGGCCTGATGTTCGTGGGCCTGCTGCTGGGCACCCTGAGCGCCCGCTTCGGCGTGCCCTCGCTGCTGGTGTTCCTGGTGGTGGGCATGGCCGCCGGCGAGGACGGACTGGGCGGCATCGAGTTCGACGATTTCTCCCTGGCCTACGTGGTCAGCAACATCGCCCTGGCGGTGATCCTGCTGGACGGCGGCCTGCGTACCCGCCTGAGCACTTTCCGGCTGGGCCTGAAGCCGGCGCTGAGCCTGGCCACCCTGGGGGTGGCGCTGTCCGCCGGCCTGGTGGGCGCCTTCGCCACCTGGCTGATCGGCGTGGACTGGCGCCTGGGCCTGCTGCTGGGCGGCATCATCGGCTCCACGGACGCCGCCGCGGTGTTCAACGTGGTCAAGGGCGCCGGCGTCACCCTCAATGAACGGGTGGCCAGCACCCTGGAGATCGAGTCCGGCCTCAACGACCCCATGGCGATCTTCATCACCCTGATGCTGGTGGGGGTGCTGGTGAACCCGGAGATCGGTTTCGGCTGGCCGATGCTGATCACCCTGGTGCAGCAGTTCGGCCTGGGCGTGCTCATGGGCCTGAGCCTGGGCGCCCTGCTCAGCGAAATCCTGCTGCGGGTGCGCAGTAATGAAGGGCTGCATGCCCTGCTGCTGTGCAGCGGCGGCGCCATGGTGTTCGCCACCACCAACCTGGCCGGCGGCAGCGGCTTCCTGGCCATCTACCTGGCCGGCCTGGTGGCCGGCAACCGGCGCGGCGGCACCGGCGACAACGTGCTGCGCTCCATGGATTCCATGGCCTGGCTGGCGCAGTCCGGCATGTTCCTGATGCTGGGGCTGCTGGTGACCCCCTCGGAGCTGGGCAAAAGCCTGGTGGACGCCCTGCTGGTGGCGGTGTTCCTGATGCTGGTGGCGCGCCCCATCGCGGTGTGGGCCAGCCTGCTGCCGTTCCGCTTCACCTGGCGCGAGGAACTGTTCATCGCCTGGACCGGCCTGCGCGGCGCGGTGCCCATCGTGCTGGCCGTGTTCCCGCTGCTGGCCGGGGTCGGCCAGACCCGCCTGCTGTTCGACATCACCCTGGTGGTGGTGCTGATTTCCCTGCTCGCCCAGGGCGCCAGCCTGCGCTGGGTGGCGCGCCGCCTGAAGGTGTCGGTGCCGGCCACCACGCCGCCCCGGCAGATGGTGCCGCTGGCCGCCTCCGGCGACCGCTACGTGATGCAGTTCGAGGTGGACGCCAGCGCCAAGGCGGAAGGCCAGCGCCTGGGCGCCATCACCACGCCGCGCATCACGCCGCTGCTGATCATCCGCAATCAGGAATTCCGCAATCTGGCCGAGGACCCGGTGATCCAGGCCGGCGATCTGGTCACCTGGCTGGCGCCGCTGGCGGAGAAGGATTACCTCTCGGACATGTGCCACCGGCTGTCCAAGGACGAGAAACGCTATTACGGCGAGTTCTTCCTGCGCGGCAGCGTGCCGGTGGACCAGCTGGTGGCGGTGTACGGCATGGAGAAGGCGGACCCGGCCCTGGAAGGGCTCACCGTGGAAGCCCTGTTCGAACGACACTTCGGCCAGCAGACCGTGGTGGGCGACACCATCCGCCTGAGCGGGCTGAAACTGCGCGCCCGGACCGTGGAAAAGGGCCGCGCCATTCTGATCGGGATCAAGTTGCCGAAATAAGCAGCCCCTTGCGCCAATTCGGCCCGGGCCCGCGGACCTGTATGCTGGGGGTTCATTCCAAACCGCAGGAAGCGAATATGGCCCGTTTCGATAACCACCGTGTTCTGATCACCGGCGCCGGCGCGGGCATCGGCCGGATGATGGCCGAGAAGTTCGCCGCCCGGGGCGCCGAGGTGATCGTCACCGCGCGGCGCATCGCCGCCGCCCGCGAGGTGGTGGACCACATCACCAACGCCGGCGGCAACGCCCACGCCTACACCCTGGATGTGAGCAAGATTGCCTCGATCGCCAAATTCCGCGACCAGCTCCACGAGGAGCACGGGCCGGTGAGCATTCTGGTGAACAACGCCGGGGTGGTGCACGGCGGCGAATTCGAGCAGGTGCCGCTGCAGGACCATCTGGACACCTTCAAGGTCAACGCCGAGGGGCTGATGGCCTGCACCCACGCCTTCATGGATGACCTGCTGGCCGCCGACCGCGCCCACCTGGTGAACATCGCCAGCGCCTCGGCCTTCATCGGCCTGCCCTACGGCAGCACCTACGCCGCCAGCAAGTGGGCGGTGGTGGGCTTCTCCGAATCCCTGCGTCTGGAGCTGGCCGAGCGCGACCAGCACCGGCTGAAGGTCACCACGGTGTGCCCCAGCTACATTTCCACGGGCATGTTCAAGGGCGTGAAGACGCCGCTGTTCTCCCCCATGCTCACCCCCAGCGGCGTGGCGGACAGCATTCTGCGTGGCGTCGCCAAGGGCGAGGCGTTCGTGATCGAGCCGCCCATGGCCCGTTCCGTGGAGCTGCTCAAGGGCATTCTGCCCCGGCGGGTCTGGGACCAGGTGGCGAAACGCACCGGCGTATCCACCTCCATGTACGGCTGGAAGGGCAAGGGCGACTGAGGTCGCCCCTCCTTTGTGCACACCTGTTCTCGTAATTCCAAAAAACGCTGATTCACCGTAAAGCCGGCGGCCTCCGCTTCGCCGTCAATGTCAGTCAACGTTCGTTCGCTAATATGCTCGGCATTGTCAATGCGGGCCGGGCGCCCGCGTCCGGAATCGCGGAACGAGAGTGTGTTATGCCGACCTATAAGGCCCCCCTGCGCGACATGCGCTTCCTGATCAACGAGGTGTTCGACTACGAGCGCCACTACAAGACCCTGCCCAACGGCGAGGACGCCACCCCGGACATGGTGGAGGCGATCCTCGGCGAGATGGCCAAGCTGTGTGAAAACACCATCGCGCCGTTGTATCAGAGCGGCGACGAGGAAGGCTGCAAGCTGGAAGACGGCCAGGTCACCACGCCAAAGGGCTACAAGGAAGCCTACGACGAATACGTGGCCGGTGGCTGGCAGGGCCTTTCCCACCCGACGGAATTCGGTGGCCAGGGCCTGCCCATGTCCCTGAATCTGTTCAAACAGGAAATGATGGGCGCCGCCAACTGGTCCTTCGCCATGTACCCGGGCCTGTCCCTGGGCGCCATGAACACCATCCAGCTGCACGGTGACGACGAGCAGAAGCAGACCTATCTGACCAAGCTCACCGAGGGCACCTGGGGCGGCACCATGTGCCTCACCGAACCCCAGTGCGGCACCGACCTGGGCCAGGTGAAAACCAAGGCCGAGCCCCAGGACGACGGTTCCTACAAGATCACCGGCACCAAGATCTTCATCTCCTCCGGCGACCACGATCTCACCGAGAACATCGTGCACATCGTGCTCGCCCGCCTGCCGGACGCGCCCAAGGGCACCAAGGGCATTTCCCTGTTCATCGTGCCCAAGTACCTGCCCGGCAAGATCGGCGAGGACAACGGCGTGGCCTGTGGTTCCCTGGAAAAGAAAATGGGCATCAAGGCCTCGGCCACCTGCGTGATGAACTTCGACGCGGCCACCGGCTTTCTGATCGGCCCGGCCAACCAGGGCCTGGAGTGCATGTTCACCTTCATGAACTCGGCGCGCATCGGCACCGCCTGCCAGGGCATCGCCCACGCCGAGCTGGCCTATCAGGGCTCGTTGCCCTACGCCAAGGAACGCCGCTCCATGCGCGCTCTGTCCGGCAAGAAGGACCCGGACGCGGTGGCCGACGCCCTGATTCACCATGGCGACGTGCGCCGCATGCTGCTCAAGCAGAAGGCCATCGCCGAGGGCGGCCGGGCGATGATCTACTTCGCCGCCCAGTACGCCGACAATATGATTTCCGGCATCCTGGAAGACGACAAGGACAAGTACGACCGCTGGGACAGCGAACTGGGTTTCCTGACGCCGATCCTGAAAGGCTTCCTCACCGAGAAGGGCCTGGAAGTGGCCAACGACGCCATGCAGGTGTTCGGCGGCCACGGCTACATCAAGGAACACGGCATGGAGCAGATCGTGCGCGACGCGCGCATCGCCACCCTCTACGAGGGCACCACCGGGATCCAGGGCCTGGACCTGCTGGGCCGCAAGGTGCTGCTGTCCAGCCGTGGCAAGTGCGTGCGTGACTTCTCCAAGAAGCTGCTCGACTTCGGCCGCAAGTACCTCACCGACAGCGACCTGCGCCCCTACGCCTGGAAGCTGCTCAAGATCGCCGCGGAATGGAACTACCTGACCACCCGCATCATGCTGGTGGCGGCCAAGGACCGCGACATGGTGAGCACCGCCAGCCACGATTTCCTGATGTATTCCGGCTACGCCATGATGGCGTACTTCTGGGCGCTGCAGGCCAAGGTGGCCCGGGACAAACTGGAAAACGGCGGCAACGAGCCCAAGGAGTTCTACCAGGCCAAGCTGGCCACCGCGGACTTCTTCTTCGAGCGCATGCTGCCCACCGCCAAGGGCCACGCCGAGGGCGCCCTCAAACCCACCAAGAGCACCATGCAGCTGGCGCCGGAACACTTCTCGTTCGACTACGAGTAAACCCGGCTATTCCAGCCAGTCCAGCAGTTCGCCGAGATGGCCGACCACACGGTCGGCCTGATCGGCGAAATGCCCGTTTTTTCCGTTGAGCAGCAACCCCGCCGCCATGCCCGCGTTCCGCGCGGCCCGCAGATCGTAGACGAAATCCCCCACGTACAGGCAGCGTGCCGGCGTCAGCCGCAGCGTATCGGCGATGCGCAGCAGGCCGCCCGGGTCCGGTTTGGGCGGGCAGTCTTCCCGGGTCAGGATCAGGTCCACCGGCAGCCCCAGCACCTGATCGGTGCGCGCCACGGCGGCACGGCTGTTGCGGGTGAGAATGGCGGTGGGCACGCCGCGCCGGTGGAGATCCGCCAGCAGCGCCTGGGCGCCGTCGATCCAGGTGGCCGCCGAGGCACCGGCCATTTCGTGGCGGTCGATCACCGCCCGGGCCCGGCGGGCGTCCGCCGCCGGCAGGGGCTCCAGGTGCTCCAGCAGACCGACGCCCTCCGGGAAGCCCAGCTCCCGGCGCAGGGCGGCGAAATCCAGGCGGGTGTCCACCAGGGTGCCGTCGAGGTCGAACAGCAGGGCCTGGAAGCGGCGCGGCGGCATGGGCGTCTCCTTGACGATCAAACGGCGCCCAAGGGTAGCGCGCCACCGCGCAACGGTCAGTGACGACGGCGCAGCAGACCCGCCAGCATCAGCAGCAGGCCATAGCCCAGGCCGCCACCGTCGCTGTCGCCGCCGTCTCCGGCGTCACCCTCCGGGTCCGGCCCACCGGCGTCGCCGGACAGGGCCAGATCCACGATCACCGGATCGTGGTCGGAGGCGCGCCAGGCGTCGGCGGCGTAATAGAGCCGGTGCTGGTCGTCGCTCTGGTAATCCGGCAGGCCGTAGGCCAACGCCACCGGCTCGTCGGCGTTGGCGTGCCATTCGTGGGCGGCCAGCACCTTGCCATTGAGCGCTTCGGAGGCCAGCGCGTGGTCCAGATAGCCGGCCTCGCCCATGTAGGTGTAGCTGTAGGCCTCCTCGCCCTGGAAGCGCTGGATCAGATCCACCAGACCGGCGTCGCGCAGGGTGGTGATCGGGTCTTCCATGGCGTAGCTGTTCAGATCCCCGGTGATCAGCCGGTTGCCTTCGTCGGCGCCGGTGGGATCGCTCTCCAGCCAGCTCAGCAATTGCTCGGCGGCGGCCACCCGCTCCGCGTTCCAGCAGCCTTGCAGGTCGCCCTGCTCCGCGTTCACGCCGTCGTCCGGGCAGCTGCCCTTGGACTTGAAGTGGTTGACCACCACGGTGACCGCCTCGCCGCCATTGAGCGGGCGGAAGGTCTGCGCCAGGGGCTGGCGGTTGGTGTCGTTGCCGAAGGCGCCGGCGGCGGTGGTGGCGGCGGTGCCGGCCTCGGCCACCGCGTCGCCCCGGTAAATCAGGCCCACGGCGATGGCGTCATCGCCCAGACGGTTCTGTCCCGGGTCCACGTAGCGCCAGGCCGGCCCCAGGGCGGCGGTGAGCCGCGCCAGGGCGGAATCCGGGCCGTAGCCGTCGTTCTCCACCTCCATGAGCCCCACCACGTCGGCGTCGATGTCCTTGAGCGCGGCCACCAGCTTGGCCTGCTGCCGGGCCAGTTCCTCGGCGTCGCGGGCACCGCGCTCGGTGGGAAACCCGCCCCCCTGGCCGTCGCCATTGAAGTAGTTGAGCACGTTGAAGGCGGCCACCCGCAGATCGCTGCCGGCGGCCCGGTCCGGGGCCGGAGCGCGGGGGTTGGCGGCGGTGTCGAACGCCACTTCGCCCACCGGCTGCAGACGCCACTCGTTGAAGCCGTAGGTGAACACCGCCTGGAACGGCCGGGTGCGGTAGCCGGCGCGCAGCGTGTTGTCCGCCGCCAGACCGCCGTCCGGGTAGATCACGGTGGCCGGGTTCTGCTCGTTGGACGCGTCGTCCAGCAGCACCTGGTTGCGTTCGTTGGCGTCCTTCACCGCCCGGGCCGCCGCGCCGGGTTCGGCCACGTTGGTGGGATTGAACAGGCGGCCGTTGCTCAGGGTCATGCTGCCGTAGCGGGCCAGCTCGTAGTTGTCGCTCACGGTGAGCGGCTGCTCCACGGACACCAGCATGCCTTCCAGGGCCTCCCGGTCGGCCGGGTCGTCGAACGGCAGGGTCAGGGCCACCGGCGACACGGTGAGCCCCTGCTCGCAGACGGCCCGATCGTCGGCGCTGATCTGGGTGAGGCCGTAGTACTCGTTGACGGTCCCGCTCACCCGCACCCGGTCACCGGCGCTCACGTCCGCCTCCGGCTGATAGACGAACAGCCCTTCGGAGGTGGCCGGATCGTTGTCCCGGTGGGCCTCGGTTTCCATCACATAGAAGCCGTCGAAGGCCGGGTACACGGCGGTGACCACCGCCTCGATCACGTGCCCCTCGCCGGCCAGCGGCGAGGCGTCGCCGTCGCCCTGAATGGCGGCGACGCGGGTCACCGGCTCGCCGCAGGCGCCCAGCGGCACCGGCTCGCCACCGCCCTCCACGCTGCCGGCGCCAGGGGCGCCGAGGCCGTCCAGGGTGTCCACCGGGTAGCCCTGCCACTGCGCCGACGGATCAAAGGCGTCGTCGATCACGGTATCGCCGGTGCTGATGTTGTCCTTGCGCCGCAGGGTCCGGTCCCGGGTGCTCAACCCGCCGCCGGTCCAGGCGTCGCCCGGGTCCTCGCCGACCCGGCCGAAGCTGTCCACAACGCCGTTGGCGTCGCTCAGCACATAGGCGTCGTCGCCGTTGTGATTGATGGCGGCGCTGCTCAGGTCCGCCAGCCCGGCGAGCTCGCCCCCGGCCTGGTTGGAGGCGATCACCAGAACCTCGCCGGCGGCCAGCTCCCGGCCGTCCAGGGCCAGGGTGGCGCCCGGCTCGGTGCCGCCGTTGCTGTACAGCGCCAGGGTGTAGCCGTCGAGGCTTTCACTGACCTCGCCGGCGTTGTGCAGTTCGATGGCCTTGTTGTAACCGCCGCCTTCCACGTACTCGCTGATCAGAATATTGGCCTGGGCGGCGCTGGCCAGACCCAGCCCCGCCAGCGCCATGATGGTGATTCGCATGACCCTCTCCGCAAACGGTGATCGAAGCACCGTGGCAAGGCCCCGTGACCGAACCGTTGCATCGGGATGGCAGCCTTTTTGCAAGAGTCCACAACGCGAACCGGTGCACACTCCGGCCGGCTTCCGGGCCGGGGCACGGTTACCGGAAAGCACAATCAGGACCGGGACCGCTCTGCTAAGATGTCCTGGAACGCCAAGGAGATAGCGCGTCCTGTTCCCGAGCGGGACGGCAATAACAAATGAGGATGGCATGAAGACTCTGAGTCCAGTGGATCAGTTGTTCCTGTATCTGGAAAAACGCCAGCAGCCCATGCACGTGGCCGGCCTGCAGCTTTTTTCGTTTCCCGAGGGCGCCGGCCCGAAATACGTCAGCGAGCTGGCCAGCTCGATTCGCGATTACTGTCACCCGGAACCGCCGTTCAACCAGCGTCTGCGACGCCGGATGGGCCAGTGGCACTGGGACGAGGATCACCAGTTCGACATCGATCACCATTTCCGCCACGAGGCGCTGCCCAAACCGGGCCGCATCCGGGAGCTGCTGTCGCTGGTGTCGGCGGAACACTCCAATCTTCTCGACCGGGAACGTCCTCTTTGGGAGGCGCATCTGATCGAGGGCATTCGCGGCCGTCAGTTCGCACTCTACACCAAGGTGCACCATTCCATGGTGGACGGTATCTCGGCCATGCGCATGGGCATGCGCGCCCTTTCGCCGGATCCGCAAGAGCGGGACCTGCCGCCGGTGTGGGCCTACAAGCCCAAGAAGCGCGGTCGCGGCGTCAGCAGCCCGGTGGACGCGGTGAGCAGCCTGGCCCGGCTGACCGCCGGCGCCAGCCGCCAGATCGCCACGGTGCCGGCCCTGGCCCGGGAGATCTACCGGGTCACCCAGAAAGCCAAGGACGACCCGGACTTCGTGTCCATCTTCCAGGCCCCGGACACCATCCTCAACCAGTGCATCACCGGCTCCCGGCGTTTCGCGGCGCAGAGCTATTCCCTGCCACGGCTGAAGAAACTGGCCGCCGCCTTCAACTGCACCCTCAACGACGTGGTGCTGAGCATGTGCGGCCATGCCCTGCGCGAATACCTGATCAGCCAGAACGCCCTGCCCAACGCGCCGCTGATCGCCATGGTGCCCATGTCCCTGCGCAAGGATGACAGCGCCGGCGGCAACCAGATCGCCATGATCCTGGCGAATCTGGGCACGCACATTTGCGACCCGGCCAACCGGCTGCGGGTGGTGCAGGCCTCGGTGAAGGAGGCCAAGCAGCGTTTCGCGCAAATGAGCCCGGAGGAAATTCTCAACTTCACCGCCCTGAGCATGGCCCCCACCGGCCTCAATCTGCTCACCGGCCTGGCGCCCAAATGGCGCGCCTTCAACGTGATCATTTCCAACGTGCCCGGGCCCAAGGAACCGCTGTATTGGAACGGCGCCCAGCTGCAGGGCCAGTATCCGGTATCGGTGGTGCTGGACCGCATCGCCCTGAACATGACCCTGACCAGTTACCGGGATCAGATCGAATTCGGGCTGATCGCCTGCCGGCGAACCCTGCCTTCCATGCAGCGGCTTCTGGACTACCTGGAACAGTCCATTGATGACCTGGAGATCGCCGCCGGCCTGCGCTAGGCGGCGGTTTCAGCGGTCACGGACGGGTTACAAAAAAATAGTTGGTGCGGTACGAAAAAGGGTAGTAAAGTCGAATTGCTGCAGATTGTGGCAGTGGCTGGTTTTGGTAGTTGCCTTCCTCCGCGTGAAGCTCAAGAAGTCTCCGAACACCCCCCTCCTGGTTTGCATGCACCACCCTATTGAAAAGTTTCGAGGTATAGATTCACATGGCTACTGGTACCGTTAAATGGTTCAACGAATCCAAGGGTTTTGGTTTCATCTCCCAGGATGACGGTGGCGCGGACGTTTTCGTTCACTTCAGCGCGATCAGCGGCTCCGGCTTCCGGACCCTGGCTGAAGGCCAGAAAGTAAGCTTCGACATCCAGCAAGGTCCGAAAGGCCCCCAGGCTGCGAACGTCGTCGCTGAGTAAGGCCCAGCCCTTGCTGGGAAAAGCCCCGCCTCGCGCGGGGCTTTTCATTTGCCGGGCCGGCGTTCACAGAATGCCCTGCCCGGCCATGGCGTCCGCCACCCTCAGGTAGCCGGCCAGGTCGGCGCCCACCAGATAGTCCGGCCGCTCGCCGTCGCCGCCGTGCGCCACGCAGCGCCGGTGAATGCGCGCCATGATCGCCCGCAGCCGCTCGTCCACTTCGTCCTCGGACCAGAATTCCCGGCGGCTGTTCTGGCCCATTTCCAGACCACTGACGGCCACGCCGCCGGCGTTGGCGGCCTTGCCCGGGCCGAACACCACGCCGCCTTCGCGCAGCCGTTTCACGGCGCCGGCGGTGCACGGCATGTTGGCCCCTTCGGCCACCCAGGCGCAGCCGTTGTCCACCAGCCGGCCGGCGTCATCCTCGTCCAGCTCGTTCTGGGTGGCGCAGGGCAAGGCGATGTCGCAGCGAAGCCCCCAGGGCCGTTCGCCCTCGTGGTAGCGCACGCCGTCGAAGCGCTCCGCCAGGTCCGCCACGCGGCCACCGACGGTCTTGATCTCCGCCACCGCCTTGAGCATCGTCTCGGTGAAACCCTCCGGCACTTCCACGGTGCCCTGGGAATCCGACAGGCTGATCACCCGGGCGCCCTGCTCCAGGGCCTTTTCCAAGGCGTGCCGGGCCACGTTGCCGGCGCCGGAGATCGCCACGGTCTTGCCGTCCAGACGGTCGCCGCCCTGCGCCAGCATGTTGCCGAGAAAATAGATCAGCCCGTAACCGGTGGCTTCCACCCGCAACAGGGAGCCGCCGAAGGCGGGCTGCTTGCCGGTGAAGGCGCCGGTATGGGTGCGGCTGAGCTTGCGGTACATGCCGAACAGATAGCCCACCTCCCGGGGCCCCACGCCCATGTCGCCGGCGGGCACGTCGGTGTCCTCGCCCATGTGATGGTGGAACTCGGTCATGAAGGCCTGGCAGAAACGCATGATCTCCGCGTCGCCGCGCCCCTTGGGATCGAAGTCGGCGCCGCCCTTGCCGGCGCCCAGCGGCAGGCCGGTGAGCGCGTTCTTGAAGGTCTGTTCCAAGGCCAGGAAGGACAATACGTCCAGGTTCACGGAGGGGTGGAACCGCAGACCGCCCTTGTAGGGTCCGAGGGCGCCGTTCATCTGCACGCGGAAGCCCCGGTTCACCCGGGTGTGTCCCTGGTCGTCCACCCAGGGCACGCGGAAGATCATGACCCGCTCCGGCTCCAGCAGACGGGTCATCAGGGCATCGTCGTCGAATGCCGAGCCTTGTTCCGCCAGCGGGCCGGCCACGCTGTCCAGCAGACCGCGCGCCGCCTGATGGAAATGTTCGTGGTGCGGGTCTCTTTGCTTGATGCGTTCCAGTATCGCTTGAGTATCCATGGCGTCCATGAAAACGGAGTCGCCATCAAGGGCAAGTCAGGGACGCTTCAAAAAAAGTAAAAACCGGCCGTGCAGGCTCAGCCCTCCAGAAGGGTTCTGCGATGGCGCCAGTCGGGCATGCGCCGGTCCATCAGGGCGTGGAAATCCGGACCGTGGTTCATGTGCTCAAGGTGACAAAGCTCGTGCATCACCACATAGTCGATCACCGCCGTCGGATACTGCATCAGCAGTAGATTGAGGTTGATGTAGCCTCGCTGGGACAAGGAGCCCCAGCGGGTGCGCATCTTCTTCACCCGCAGCACCGGAAAGCGGTGGCCGCGAGCGGCGAACCAGGGAAACAGCTGCTCGATGCGCGCCTGGAACAGAGCCCGGGCCTCGGCGCGCCACCATTCATGAACGGCGTCGCTGACCTGCCGCTCGTCATCCGGCTCGGGCACCGTGACGCGCAGACGGTCCGCCCGCCGCGCCACCTTCCGTCGTCCGCCGGCGGCCAGTTCCAGGGTCAGGGGTTCACCCAGATGCGCGCAGCGGTCGCCATGGCGCCAGCGTTGCCGGGGCCGCTCCGCCATGTCCCGTTGCTGCTTCTCGATCCAGCCACGGCGCTCATCGACGAACGCCCGCACATGACGCAGAGCCAGACGCTGGGGGGCACGGACCTGCACGCGACCGTCGGGGAACACCCGCACTTCCAGACTGCGCCGGCGGGAGCGCACCAGTTCATACTCCATGGGACGCCTCGTCCCCCTTCATTTCCTGCTCCAGTTGTCGTTTAACGGCGTCGGCGGCCTTGGCGTGGGGCGCCAGCCACACGTACAGCACCGGGATGATGAACAGGGTGAGCACGGTGGCGAACAACAGCCCGCCGAGGATCACCACGCCGATGGTGAGCCGGCTTTCGGCGCCGGCGCCGCTGGCGAACACCAGCGGGATGGCGCCGAAGATGGTGGACACACCGGTCATCAGCACCGGCCGGAAACGGATGATGGCCCCCTGGTAAACGGCCTCGCGCACAGCCAGACCCTGGTCGCGGAGCTGGTTGGCGAACTCCACGATCAGAATGCCGTTCTTCGCCATCAGACCGAGCAGCATGATCATGCCAATCTGACTGTAGATGTTGAGGCTGTTGCCAGTGACCCACAGCGCCAGCAACGCGCCGGCGATGGCCAGTGGCACGGTGAGCAGGATGATCAACGGATGGATCCAGCTTTCGAACTGGGCCGCCAGCACCAGGAACACGATCACCAGGGCCAGGGCGAAGGTCACCAGGATCGCCGAGGACGCCTCGGTGAATTCCTCGGCGGTGCCTTTGTAACCGAGCCGCGCTTCCAGGGGCAGAATATCGTCCACGGTGGTTTCGATGAAATCAATGGCGCTGCCCAGGTCATAGCCGGGGCCCAGGTTGGCGGACAGGGTAATGGCAGGCAGCCGGTCCACGCGGCGCAGCTCCGGCGCCGCCCCCACGGTGTTCAGGTCCACCACGCTGGCCAGCGGCACCAAGGCATCGCCCTCGGTGCGCAGGTAGATCGGATTGACGTCCTCCGGGGCGCGGGCATCGGCGTCGGCGGCTTCCAGCAGCACGTCGTACTCCCGGCCCCGGTCCACGTAGGTGGAGGCCTGCAGGGTGGCGAACATGGCCTGCAGGGTCTGGCCCACGTCGGCGGCGGTGAGCCCGAAGTCCGCCGCCCGGGCCCGGTCCAGCACCACGTCCAGCTGCGGCTGGGTTTCCTCGTAGTCAGTATCGATGCTGATCAGGTTCGGATTGGCGCTCATGGCGTCCATCATGGTTTCGCTCCAGCGTTTCACCGACGCGTAGTCCGGCCCCGCGATCACCACTTCCAGATCCTGATTGAAGCCGCTTTGCCCCAGCCCCGGCGGATTGATGGCGAAGGCGCGCAGGCCCGCCACCTCGCTCAGAGGGCCGCGCAGGCCGTCGACGATGTCCTGCTGGCTGCGCTCACGCTCTTCCCAGGGTTTCAGGCGGGCGATCATGAAGGCCCGTTCCGGTTGGCCGCGGAAACCGACGATGGACAAGGTGCGCTGGCCCTCGCCGCCCTCCTCCAGCAGCGGCGCCAGCAGCGATTCCACCCGCCGCAGATGCCAGGCGGTGTACTCCGGGGTGGCGCCCTGGGGCGCGGTGGCGGGCACGATGAACACGCCCCGGTCCTCGGTGGGCGACAGCTCCCGGGGAATGCTGTTGTAGGCGAGGCCGGCGAGCAGGCAGATCAGCAACGACACCGCCACCACCGGCCAGGGCCGGCCCAGGGTGGCGGCCAGCCCCCGGGCATAGAGGCCGTTGAGCCGGCCCAGGGCCCGTTCCAGACCGTGCTTCTCGGTGTCGTCCTTGCGGTGGGGGTACAGCCAGCGGGAGCACAGCATGGGCGCCAGGCTCAGCGCCACCAGGCTGGAGATGATCACCGCCGCCGCCAGGGTGAAGCCGAACTCGCCGAACAGCCGGCCCACGTCACCGCCCATGAAGGAGATCGGCACGAACACCGCCACCAGCGTCAGGGTGGTGGCGACCACCGCGAAGGCCACCTGGCGGGCGCCGAGAAAAGCTGCCACCAGCCGCGATTCGCCCTCGTCGATGCGCCGCTGGATGTTTTCCAGCATGACGATGGCGTCGTCCACCACCAGGCCAATGGCCAGAATCAGCGCCAGCAGGGTGAGCACGTTGATGGAGAAATCCAGGGCGCCCAGCCCGATGAAGGCGCCGATCACCGACACCGGAATGGTCACCGCCGGGATCAGGGTGGCGCGCAGGCTGCCCAGGAACACGAAGATCACCGCCACCACCAGGGCCATGGACAGGGCCAGCGTGATCAGCACCTCGCGGATCGAGGCGCGGATGAACAGGGATTCGTCGTGGTTGATGTCCAGGCTGATGTCGGCGGGCAGGTTGTCCCGCAGCCGTTGGATTTCCGCGCGCACCTGGTCGGATACCGCCACGGTGTTGGCCTTGGACTGGCGGATCACGCCCAGCCCGATGGCCTGCTTGCCGTTGGCGCGCAGCATGGTGTCGTCGTTTTCCACCCCCAGCTCCACCCGCGCCACGTCGCCCAGGCGCAGCAGGTAGTCGCCCTGGCGGCGCAGCACCAGCTCGCGGAAGGCGTCCACCGTGGCCAGCCGGTTATCGGCGCGCACCGTGAAGCTGCGGCTGTCGGATTCCAGCCGGCCGGCGGGCAGCTCCACGTTGTTGGCGCGCAGGGCCCCGGCGATGTCGTTCACGGCGATGCCGTTGGCGGCCATGCGCTGGCGGTCCAGCCAGACGCGCATGGCGTAGCGGCGCTCGCCGCCGATCATCACCTCGGAGACGCCGTCCAGCACCGCGAAGCGGTCCACCAGGTTGCGCTCGGCGAAGTCAGTGAGTTCCTGGGGGGCCAGGCTGTCGCTGCTCAGCGTGACCCAGATAATGGGCCGGGCGTCGGAGTCGCTCTTGGCGATCACCGGCGCGTCCGCTTCCTCGGGCAGCTGGTTGAGGACCCGGGCCACGGCGTCGCGCACGTCGTTGGCGGCGATGTCCAGGTCACGGTCCAGGTTGAATTCCACGGAGGTGCGCGCCGAACCCAGCCGTGACCGGGATTCAATGCGGTGCACCCCTTCCACCCCGGCGATGGCGCCCTCCACCACCTGGATGATCTGGGTATCGATCACCTCCGGGGCGGCGCCGTCGTAGGTCACCTCCACGGTGACCTCCGGCGGGTCGATGTCCGGATACTCGCGCACCGGCAGTTTCAAGAGAGCGCTGATGCCAAACACCACGATCAGCAGGCTGATCACGGTGGCGAAGACCGGCCGCTTGACCGAGACGTCGCTGAGGATCATCAGGCCGGCTCCGCCAGCAGCGCCCGCTGCGCGGGCAGAAGAGCGCCCTGGTCCTCGACCACTTTCACCGGCGCGCCACTGCCCAGACGACTGTGTCCGTTGACGATCACCGCTTCCTGGTCGGCCAGCCCGGCGGTGATCTCCACCCAGCCGTCACGGCGGCCCCCCAGGCTCACCGGCCGGCGTTCGGCGCGCTGGGTATCGGTGACGGTGAACACATAGCTCTGCGCGCCCTGGGTGATCACCGCCTGCTCCGGCACCAGCACCGCCGGATGTTCCTCCAGCAGCACCGACACCTGCAGGAACTGGCCCGGACGCAGCAGCGTCTCGCCGTTGTCGAGCACCGCCTTCACCGGCAGGCTGCGGCTGGCCGCGTCCACCCGGGTATCGAGCAGCGCCACCTGGCCGTGGAAGGTCTTGCCCGGGTAGGCGTTACTGGTGATCGCCACCGGCAGGCCGGCGTGCAGGTCGGCCAGATAACGCTCGGGCACCTGGAAGCGCACGTCCAGGGTGCGAATGCTGTCCAGGGTGGCGATGGCGTCACCCACCTGAAGGTAGGCGCCCGGGTCCACCTGGCGCAGGCCCACCACGCCGTCGAACGGCGCGCGGATGCGATGGTCGTCCAGGGCCGCCATGCTCGCCGCCTGGTCCGCCTTGGCCGCTTCCAGGGTGGTTTTCAGGTTATCCACTTCCGCCTCGGAGATGGAGCGGCTGCCGGCCAGCCGGGCGGCGCGCTGGTAATCGGACAGGGCGCGCTGGTACTCGGCCCGGGCCCGGCCCAGGTCGGCACGGGCCTGGCGGTCGTCCAGCGCCACCAGCAGATCGCCGGCGGACACGCTCTGCCCTTCCTCGAAATGCAGCGCCTCGACGCGGCCGTCCACTTCGGTAAGCAGGGTCACCGCGCGGCTGGCCCGGGCGGTGCCCACCACGTCCAGGCGCTGGGTCAGCGGCCGGGTAATGGCCGGGGCCACGTTGACCACCGTGGGCGGGCGCTGGGCCGGGGCCGCGTCGCCGGCGTCCTGGCGCCACCACCACACCCCCAGGGCCAGGGCGACCACCAGGGCCAGGCTCGCGATGACTCGCAACATCGTGTTCTCCAGATTGCAGGCACACCCGTCCCCGAAAGGCGGCCATTCCCGGGCGGAGGGATCGCGGAGTGTGAGGGTTACAGTAAGCTGACCGGCCGGTCTTCGGACGGTTCCCGAAGGGTACACCCTTTGACGTCCGGAGGATCGGAATTTCTGGATCGGCGGGGGAAGGCAACGGGGCCGGCGGTGGCCGGCCCCGGGCGGGATCACACCATTTCGGCGCGCATTTTCTTCTTGTCCAGTTTGCCCACGGAGGTGCGCGGCAGTTCGTCCACGAACACCACCCGGTCGGGGACGCCGTAGCGGCTGATCACGCCCTTGTCGGCGTACTCGCCCACCAGGTCCTTGATCGACTGCTCGTCCACCTCGCCGCCCTTGACCACCAGGGCCACCGGGCGCTCGCCCCATTTCGCATCCTCGACACCCACCACGGCGCACTCGGCCACGGCGTCGTGCTGCAGGATCAGGCCTTCCAGATCCAGGGAAGAGACCCACTCGCCGCCGGTCTTGATCACGTCCTTGATGCGGTCGGTGATGCGCAGCCAGCCATCGCCGTCGATCACGCCGATGTCACCGGTGTGCATCCAGCCGCCGTGCCACAGGGTCTTGGAGTTTTCCTCGTCCTTCAGGTAGCCCTGGGTCAGCCAGGGCGCACGCAGTACCAGCTCGCCCTGGCTCTTGCCGTCGTGGGGCACGTCGTTCATGTCGGTGTCGACGATGCGCCATTGCACCATGGGCACCGGGCGGCCGGTGCGGCTGCGGTAGTCGGCCTGGGTTTCCGCGTCGGCGTTTTCCAGTTCCGGGGTGAGCAGCGCCACGGAGATCAGCGGGCAGGTCTCGCTCATGCCGTAGCCGGAATAGATGTCGATGCCGCGGGCCAGGGCGGCCTTGGCCAGGGGCTTGGCCAGGGCGGAACCGCCGATGATCACCTTCCAGCCACTCAGATCGATGCTCTTGGCCGCTTCCGACTGCAGCAGCATCTGGATGATGGTGGGCACGCAGTGGGAGAAAGTGACCTTCTCGGTGAGCAGCAGCTTGAGCAGGCTTTCCGGCACATAGCGGCCCGGGTACACCTGCTTCACGCCCAGCAGGGTGGCCACGTAGGGCACGCCCCAGGCGTGCACGTGGAACATGGGCGTGATCGGCATGTAGACGTCGTCCTGGTTGAACCGGCCATGGCCGGAACCGGACAGCGCCGCGCGGCCGGCGAAGGTGTGCAGCACCAGTTGGCGGTGGGAGAAATACACTCCCTTGGGCAGGCCGGTGGTGCCGGTGGTGTAGAAGGTGGTGGCGCGGGTGTTCTCGTCCAGCAGCGGGAAGTCGTATTGGTCCGGCGCCTGCTGCAGCAGGGCTTCGTACTCGCCGGCGAGATCCAGCTTGCTGTCCAGGTTGCCGCCTTCGTCGTCGAGCAGGATGAAGGTCTTGGCGGTCTCGATGCGATCCTTCAGTTCTTCCAGCACCGGCAGGAATTCCCGGTTCACCAGGATCACGTCGTCCTCGGCATGGTTCAGGGTGTAGAGGATCTGCTCCGGGCTGAGCCGCACGTTCACGGTGTGCAGCACGGCGCCCATCATGGGAATGGCGAAGAAGGCTTCCAGGTAGCGGTGCGTGTCCCAGTCCATGACCGCCACGGTGTCGCCGGGCTTGACGCCCTGGGCGGCGAGCGCGCCGGCCAGGCGGTGCACGCGCTGTTCCAGTTCGCGGTAGGTCAGACGGCGCTGATCGGCGTAGACGATTTCCTGATCCGGAGCGGACCGCACGCCGGATTCCAGGATGCCGTGAATCAGCAACGGCGATTCCACCGCCTCGGGGGTGCGATCAATGGTCAGGTCTTTGCTCATGCTTGCTCTCCATCACCGAGATCTAGTCATTATTAGGGGTCGGAAGATTGGCACAGGCCGCCGCCGGCGTCACCCCGGCGGCGTGACCGGTGCGTCGCGGCTTATTCCGGGTCGGGGCCGGTGAGCTTGAGCGGGTCCAGCAGCCGTTTCAGCTCGTCGCGGTCCAGGTCGGTGTGTTCGGCGGCCACGTCAATCACGGCGCGGCCGGTGGCGAACGCCTCCTTGGCGATGGACGCCGCCTTTTCGTAGCCGATCACCGGGTTCAGGGCGGTCACCAGGATCGGGTTGCGGCCCACGCCCTCGGCCAGACGCTCCTGGTTCCAGGTCATCCCTTCGATGGCCTGGTCGGCCAGGTTGCGGCAGCTGTTGGCCAGCCATTCGGTCATGTCCAGCAGGTTGGTGGCCACCAGGGGCAGCATCACGTTGAGCTGGAAGTTACCGCTTTGCGCCGCCACCGTATTGGCCTGGTCCAGGCCGATCACCTGGGCGGCCACCATGGTGGCGGACTCACAGATCACCGGATTGACCTTGCCGGGCATGATCGAGGAACCGGGCTGGGTGGCGGGCAGTTGCAGCTCGCCCAGGCCATGGATCGGGCCGGAGTTCATCCAGCGCAGGTCGTTGCCGATCTTCATCAGCACCACCGCCAAGCCACGCAGGGCGGCGGACAGATTCAGGGGCGCGTCCAGGGCGCTCTGCGCCAGGGCCGGATGGGGCAAAGCGGAGAACGGCCGGCCGGTGTCGTCGGCCAGGGTGGCGGCGAAGGCCTCGCCGAAGCGCGGGTGGGCATTGATGCCGGTGCCCACGGCGGTGCCGCCCTGGGGCAGCGCCTGCAGCTCGTCCCGGGCCCGGGCCAGCCGTTCGCTGGCGCCCTGCAACTGCAGCACCCAGGTGCGCAGTTCCTGCTCCACGGTCACCGGCATGGCGTCCATCAAATGGGTGCGGCCGGTCTTCACCAGCTTCTTGCCCTCGCTGGCGCGCAGGCCCAGGGTGGCGATCAGGTGTTCCAGCCCGGGCAGCAGCTGCTCGGTGACCGCCAACACCGAGGACAGGTGCAGAGCGGTGGGGATGGTGTCGTTGCTGCTCTGGCCCAGGTTGACGTGGTCGTTGGGGTGCACCTCGGCGCCGGCGTCCCGGCACAGGTGGGCGATCACCTCGTTGACGTTCATATTGGTGCTGGTGCCGGAGCCGGTCTGGAACACGTCCACCGGGAACTGATCCAGGTGGTGGCCCTCCAGCAGCTCATTGCAGGCGCCGACGATGGCGGCGCGTTTGTGCTCGTCGAGCTGATCCAGATCCGCGTTGGTCTGGGCGGCGCAGCGCTTGACGCGCACCACCGCCTGAATGAAACGGGCCGGCAGACGTCGGCCGCTGATCGGAAAGTTGTTCACCGCCCGCTGCGTTTGCGCGCCCCATCGCGCCTCCACCGGTACCTCGATTTCGCCCAGGGAATCCTTCTCTACCCGTGTTTCGCTCATCACCGTCTCCTTGCGGGAAAGTGTCGCCTCAGTATCGGTAAGGCCCCGCCGGACGTCCAGAGTTCAACCCTCGGCCACCACCTGGTTGCGGCCGCGCTGCTTGGCGATATAAAGGCGCTGGTCGGCGGCTTCCACCAGCTCGTCGATGGTGTCGCCGTCGGCGCCCCACTCCGCCACGCCGATGCTGCAGGACAGCGGAATCACCAGGCGCCCGCCCCGGTAGGGCTGCTTCTCGATCAGCTCGCGCAGGGTTTCCGCCACCAGCACCGCCTCGTCGCGGCCGGTGTCCGGCAGCAGCACGGTGAACTCCTCGCCGCCCACCCGGCACGGCAAATCGGTGCCACGCAACCGCTCGCGCAGACGCTGGGCCAAATGGATGAGCACCAGATCGCCCACCTTGTGGCCATGGGTGTCGTTGACGGTCTTGAAGTGGTCCAGGTCCAGTACCAGCACGCTCAACGGCGACTCCAGACGCAAGGCCCGGCGCTTCTCGTAGTCGAACGCCTCGCGGAACCGGTACAGGTTGGCCAGACGGGTGAGCGGATCGGTGGAGGCCATCACCATCAGATCCGAGCGCGAGCGGTGGCTGCTGAATTCGTAGACGTAGGCGAACGCCAGGGTGGCCGCCAGGGACAGGGTGATGTTGGCGATCTCGGCGTACTGATTGCTGTGAAGGTATGCCGGATTCTTGTAGAGGAACATCACCAGGGCCACCAGGATATAGAACACCGACACCGCCAGCCCCAGCCGCTGGCCGAGCAACAGATGGCAGAGCACCGGTACGATGTACACCCACAGAAACACCGTGGGCGACGAACCCGGTATGTACAGCGCCGCCATCATGATGGTCAGGAAGGGAATCAGATAAAGCAGCGTCCAGAGCAGCAACCGTCGCGTACGGCGAACCACGATATAGAGCGCCAGGGAAGCCACCGCCGCGCCCAACTCCAGATAGGCAAGAATCATCACGCCGCGGCGGCTGTTGATCACGAAGAACAACATGCCGCACAGCGCGGTGATGATCAAAAGCGCCTTCAGCAAGGCACGGCGTTGCGACTGGCCATCATAGTCGCCGCCCGGTCTTTTCATCCCCATGGTATACACCGGCTTATTTTTTATTTCCCCCATCCCGCGCCGGGGGCGGCCCCATCATCGTGTCGGGCACCTGGTAGCAAACTGCCAGCAAGCACCATACCCGATTTCGGACTATTTACCGATACAGAAGGACGAGAAGATGCGCCCGAGCAGATCGTCGGCGGTGAAGGCGCCAGTGATCTCCTCCAGGGCGTGCTGAGCGGCGCGCAGATCCTCGGCGAGCAATTCCCCGGCGGCGTGGGCGTGCAGCTGGTCGCGCCCTTTGGCGAGCGCGGCCAGGGCCTGTTCCAGGGCGGTGATGTGACGGCGGCGGGCCGAGAAGCGGCTTTGCCGGGTGCCCTGGTAACCAGCGGCGCCCTTGAGATGGTCGCGCAGCTCCAGCAGGCCCTGGCCGGTGGCGGCGGAGAGCACGAAGGTGTCCGGCTGATTGGGGTGCGGGCCCGGTGACAGGCCGCTCAGGTCGGCCTTGTTGAGCACCCGGGTCACCGGCAGGTCCAGGCCGTCCAGCTCCTGCTGGCTGCTGGGCAGCAGATCGGTGAGATCGTCGAGATTGACGCCGGCTTCCTGGGAATCAATCACCACCAGCAAACGGTCCGCCTTGCGGATCTCCTCGAACGCCCGGCGGATGCCCTCCTGCTCCACCCGGTCCGGGCTTTCCCGCAGGCCAGCGGTATCGATCAGGTTGAGCGGCATGCCGTCCAGCTGGATGGCCTCGCGCAACACATCCCGGGTGGTGCCGGCCACTTCGGTGACGATGGCCGCCTCGTGGCCGGCCAGGGCGTTCATCAGGGAGGACTTGCCGGCATTGGGCTTGCCGGCGATCACCAGGGTCAGCCCCTCGCGAACCAGCCGGCCCTGGCGGGCACTGGCCAGCACCGCCCCCGCCTGGTCGATGACCCGGTTCAGGTCGTCGGCGACGCCGCCCGCGGACAGGAAGTCGATTTCCTCCTCGGGGAAATCGATGGCCGCCTCCACATAGATGCGCAGCTGGATCAACTGCTCCACCAGCTCGTTGACCTCCCGGGAGAAAACCCCCTGCAGGGAATGCAGGGCGGCCCGGGCGGATTCACGGGTGCCGGCGTCGATCAGGTCGGCGATGGCCTCGGCCTGGGTCAGATCCATCTTGTCGTTGAGGAAGGCACGCTGGGAGAACTCGCCAGCCCTGGCCGGGCGCGCCCCGTGGTGCACGCAGGCGGCGACCAGGGCATCCAGGATCACCGGCCCGCCATGGCCCTGCAATTCCACCACTTCCTCGCCGGTGAACGAGCCCGGTGCCGGAAACCAGAGCACCAGGCCTTCGTCGATGACTTCTCCGGCCGGGTCCCGAAAGCGCGCGAAATGGGCGGTACGCGGCGTCAGCTCGCGATCGCCGATCAGCGCCCGGGTAATGCGCCCGGCGTCCGGTCCGGACAAACGCACCACTCCCACGCCGCCCCGACCGGGGGCGGTGGCGACGGCAACAATGGTATCCGGGGCGCTCACAGACATGGCGGAATTATAGAAAGGGCCGGGGCTCGGAGACCAGGAAAGAAAAGGCCGGTCACGGGGACCGGCCTTTTCACGGTGGCGGTGTCGGAGAACCGCTAGCTTTCGCTTTCGATCTTGCGGGTGATCAGATACTGCTGGCCGATGGACAACAGGTTGTTGGTCAGCCAGTACAGCACCAAACCGGCCGGGAACCACAGCATGAACACCGAGAAGATCAGCGGCATCCACTTCATCACCTGGGCCTGGGTGGGGTCCGCCGGCGTGGGGTTGAGACGGGTCTGCAGGAACATGGACGCGCCCATCAGGATCGGCAGTACGAAGTAGGGATCCATCACCGACAGGTCATTGATCCACAGGAAGAACGGCGCCTGGCGCAGCTCCACGGATTCCAGCAGCACGTAGTACAGGGAAATGAACACCGGCATCTGCACCAGCATGGGCAGACAGCCGCCCAGCGGATTGATCTTCTCGCGCTGGAACAGCTTCATGGTTTCCTGCTGCTGCTTCTGGCGGTCGCTTTTGTACTCTTCCTTGATGCGCTGCATTTCCGGAGCCACCTTGCGCATCTTGGCCATGGACCGGTAGCTGGTGGCGCTGAGCTTGAAGAACAGCAGCTTGATGATCAGGGTCAGCAGAATGATGGCCACGCCCCAATTGACCACGCCCACGCCCAGATCCAGTTCCAGGCCGAACAGATCCAGCTCACCGCTCTGCAGGAACACCAGCACGTGGAAGATGGGCTGGGCGATGAACCACAGCCAGCCATAGTCAACGGTCATGTTCAGGCCCGGGCTGATGGCTTCCAGGTGATCCTGGACCTTGGGGCCGGTGTAGAACTCGGCGTAGAACACTTTCTCCTCGCCGGGCGCCACTTCCTGGTTGGCGCCCACGAAGCGCAGCAGGTATTCGTCCCGGTTCTGGCGGTACACCGTGGAATAGGTATAGCGGCCCTGGGCATCCGGCACCCAGGCGGATACGAAGTAATGCTGGAGCATGGCGATCCAGCCGCCTTCCTGGGTCAGCTTGAGCGGATCTTCCTGAATGTCGTCGAAGGGCAGCTTGTTGTACGGCTTTTCCTCGCTCCAGTAGGCGGCGCCCAGATAGGTGGGCATGGGGATGAAGCCCTGGGTACTCTTACCCGGGTCATCGCTGCCATCCCGCTTGATCTGGCCATACAGGGCGCCCTGCCAGGGCTGGTTGCCGTTGTTGCGGACGATGTGGCTGACCCGCACCAGGTAGCTGCCGCGCTCGAAGGTGTAGCGCTTGATGATCTGAACGCCACCGCCCTGATCCAGGGTCAGGTCCACGTTCAGTTCCTTCTGGCCTTCGTCCAGACTGTAGCTGGGCTGGGCGGCGGCCCAGGTAGGCCGGCCTTCCCGGGTGTCGGTGCCGTTGGGGCCCACCAGACCGCTTTGCGCCACATAGGTCCGGGTGGCGTCGTCCTCCAGCAGCACGAAGGGCTGATCCGGGGTATCCGCGTGGCGGGGGTATTCCGGCAGCGCCACGCGTACCACGTCGCCGCCCACCGGATTGATCTCCAGCGACAGCACGTCGGTGTTCACCTGGATGCGGTCGGAGCGCGCCGTGGCGGCGTTGTCGGAGCCGGTGTCCTGGCCGGCGGCCACATCCGGTACCGCACCCTGCTCCGGGCCGGCATCGGGCTCGGGGAGCAGGTGTTCCTCGTCCTGATCCTCGGCGGCGCCGCCGCTGTTCGGGGCGGTGGTTTGCTCCTGGGCCACCGGGGTGGTGTCCGGAGCCATGTAGTCCTGTTGCCAGGCCTGGATCAGCAGGTAGGAAACAACGGCGATGCCGGTGATCACTAACGCGCGGGGGATGTCCATAGTCAGATTTAATTCTGGCGAGAAAAAGCGGACGGCAGTTTCTCAGTCTTGTCCGCGCTTGGCAAGCAGCTTGTCCAGCAGCCCGGCCAGCAACGGTGTGGCGCCTCGGCCACCATCAGCGGGACAGGGCGCGCGCAGCAGGACGATCAGGTCCAGGCCGGCCAGTTCGTATTGGCGCAAGCGGAATTGTTCCCGGGCACGGCGCTTGATGGCGCCCCGATCCACGGCGCGGCGGGCACGACGGCGTCCCACCACCAGACCCAGGCGGGCATGGGACAGATCGTTGCGACGGGCAAGAATCAGGAAATGGCGATCGGAAACCCGGTAATCCGGCTTGTCGAACACGGCACGGAACTGGCCGCCATCGGTCAGGCGTTGATCACGGGTGAAGGAAAGCGGGCGGGGAACGGCCGGCGCTGACTGGCGCACCATGGAGAACAGTGACGGAAGTCAGTCAGCACCGAAGGCTGACTTATACCGTCAGCCGTTTACGGCCCTTGGCGCGACGGGCGGCCAGTACTTTGCGGCCATTCTTGGTGGCCATACGGGCACGGAAACCGTGGTTGCGCTTGCGCTTGATGTTGCTCGGCTGGAATGTCCGTTTCATGGCGTCATCCCCAAAAGTGGCGTTCGTGGTCAATAGAGGGCGCGGATAATAGTCCCGTGGTGGCCCTGTGTCAATCGCCTTGTTCCGGGCCGGGTTCAGTTACTAAAAGAATTATGAATTTAAATATTTTTTAGTAGCAGTGGTAATAGTAGGGGAAGGTCGTTTTTGTGGAAAAGTGCTAAAACCATAATGAAATCAATGGGTTGTCATGTTGGTAACTACCGTATAACTGTGTGTAACCTTTGGTGATGGACGGCGGATAGTCTGTCGAAGGTTGTGGAATGAATTGGTCCAGCGGGTTGTCCCCAGGGTTATCGGCCCGGTGGCGCACAGGGTTGTGGTCATAGTTATCCACAGCGTGCGGGACCCGAAAAACAGCCGTTCAGCTGTGGATAATCGACCGGGCCGGGGTATAGAATGCGACGTCTTGTTTTCCATGTATTCAGGCAAAGGCGGGGACGTGTCCGAGGAGCTTTGGCATCGCTGTTTGACGCGGCTGGAGGATGAATTGCCCTCGCAGCAATTCAATATGTGGATCCGTCCGCTGCAGGTGACGGCGTCCGCGGACGGCGGAGAACTCACCCTTTTCGCCCCCAATCGCTTCGTGGTCGACTGGGTTCGCGACAAATACCTGGAACGCATCGGTGAGGTGCTGGGCGAGCTGCAGAGCGGCCCCCTGCCCCAGTTGCGCCTGGAGGTGGGCAGCTCCCGGGCACCGGCGGCGCCGGCTCGGGCTCCCGGTCCGGCCCCGGCGGAGCGGCGCGCCCCCCAGGCGGTGAGCGAACCTCGCGCCAAGGCGGTCTCGCCGGAACTGGGCGGCGCCGCTAAGCACCGCAGCAATCTGAATTCCAGCTTTACCTTCGTTACCTTCGTGGAAGGTAAGTCCAACCGCATGGCCTGCGCGGCCGCCCAGCAGGTGGCGGAGAACCCGGCCAGCCACGGCTATAACCCCCTGTTGCTGTACGGCGGCGTGGGCCTGGGCAAGACCCACCTCATGCATGCCGTGGGCAACGAACTGCAGCGCCGCAATCCCAACGCCAAGGTGGTGTACCTGCACAGCGAGCGTTTCGTGGCGGACATGATTTCGGCGCTGCGTAACAAGACCATCAACGAGTTCAAGCGCTTCTACCGCTCGGTGGACGCCTTGCTCATTGATGATATTCAATTTTTTGCTGGTAAAGAGCAGTCCCAGGAGGAGTTCTTCCACACCTTCAACGCCTTGCTGGAAAATGGTCAGCAAATCATCCTGACCTGCGATAAATTCCCCAAGGAGGTGGACGGTCTGGAGGAGCGGCTCAAGAGCCGGTTCGGCTGGGGCCTGTCCCAACCCTTGGAACCGCCGGAACTGGAAACCCGGGTGGCGATTCTCAAGAAGAAGGCCGAGGAGGCGCGGGTGGAGCTGCCGGATGACGCCGCCTTCTTCATCGCCCAGCGCATTCGTTCCAACGTGCGCGAGCTGGAGGGGGCCCTGCGCCGGGGGATCGCCCATGTGCGCTTCACCGGGGCGCAGATCGACATCGGCCTGATCAAGGAAGCGCTGAAGGACCTGATCGCCCTGCAGGCACGGCAGATCAGTATCGACAACATCCAGCGCACCGTGGCGGAATACTACAAGATCAAGGTGCCGGATTTGCATTCACCGCGGCGCACCCGTTCCGTGGCCCGGCCCCGCCAGGTGGCGATGGCCCTGTCCAAGGAACTGACCAGCCACAGCCTGCCGGAGATCGGGGAAAGCTTCGGCGGCCGGGACCACACCACCGTGCTGCATGCCTGTCGCAAGGTGGCGGAACTGCGGGAATCCAACCCGGAAATAGAAGAAGATTACCAGAACCTCCTGCGGACGCTGACGTCCTGACGGATCAACTGACAACGGGAAAGCGACTCATGAAATTCTCCATCAACCGTGAACAACTGCTCAAGCCGCTGCAGCAGGTGGCCGCGGTGGTCGAAAAACGCCAAACGCTGCCGGTTCTGTCCAATGTGCTCATGGAGGTGGGCGACGGTCAGCTTTCCCTGACCGGCACCGATCTGGAGCTGGAGCTGGTGGCGCGGTTGCCGCTGGAGGGGGAACACCAGGCCGGGGAGACCACGGTGCCGGCGCGCAAGCTGGTGGACATCGCCAAGAGCCTGCCGGCGGAGGCGGACATTCGGTTCGAGATCGACGGCGAGCGCATGCTGGTGCGCTCCGGGCGCAGCCGCTTTTCCCTGACCACCCTGCCGGCGTCGGAATTCCCCAACCAGGAAGAGGACAACGCGGGCTCGGTGCTGGACATCGCCCCCACCGCCCTGCGTGGCCTGATCGACCACACCGCCTTTTCCATGGCCCAGCAGGACGTGCGCTACTATCTGAACGGTATGCTGTTCGAGCTGCGCCCGGGCATGCTGCGGGCGGTGTCCACCGATGGCCACCGCCTGGCGCTGTGCGACGCGCCCATGGAGGGCCAGAGCGAGGAGGCCTCGGTGATCCTGCCCCGCAAGGGCGTCATGGAGCTGTCGCGGATTCTCGCCGACGCCGGTGAATCGGCCCGGCTGACCCTGGGCCGCAACCATGTGCGGATCGTAGCGGGCTCGATTACCTTTACCTCCAAATTGGTGGACGGCAAATTCCCGGAATACGAGCGGGTGATCCCCAAGGACGGTTCCCGGATCGTCATGGCCGATCGCGAAACCCTGCGCCAGGCGCTGGCCCGGGTGGCGATTCTCTCCAACGAGAAGTACCGGGGCGTGCGCGTGCAGCTCTCCGAGGGCAGCCTGCGCATCATCGCCAACAACCCGGAGCAGGAAGAAGCGGAGGAAGAGGTATCCGTTGATTTCGGCGGCGGTCCCCTGGAGATCGGCTTCAACGTGAGCTACTTGCTGGATGTGCTTAACACCATAGACGGTACCCAGGCCCGTCTGGAACTGGGCGATAGCAACAGCAGCGCACTGATCACCGATCCGGAGCATGAGGCGGCCCTGTATGTGGTCATGCCCATGCGTCTCTGATTGCCTCTCTGCCTGGCCCGGCGGTTCCTCCGCCGGGCCCCTTCCCTCCCCGTCCTCCGCATGCTCGCTGATCTGAGACTCACGGACTTCCGCAATTACCGGGAGGCGGAAATCGCGCCCTCCTCCGGCCTCAATATCATTCTGGGCGATAACGGCAGCGGAAAGACCAGCCTGCTGGAGGCGATCTATTTCATTGGCAGCGGTGGCCGCTCCTTCCGGGGCGGGCGCCTGTCCCGTCTGGTTCGCGATGGCGCCGAGGCGGCCACGCTATTCGCTCGGGTGGATCACGGCGAGCATCAGCATCGGTTGGGTATCCGGCGGGCGCCTTCGGGCATTGAATCCCTCAAGCTCAATGGCGCCACCCCTGGAGCGTTGAGCGATGTGGCCGCCCTGCTTCCGGTGCTGGCTCTGCATCCACAATCGGTGGATCTGATATTCGGCCCTTCGGCTCTGCGCCGGCGATTCCTGGATTGGGGAATGTTCCACGTGGAACATTCTTTCCTGGCCACCTGGAAGGAGGCCAACGCGGCCCTGAAACAGCGGAACGCTCTGTTGCGATCCGGCCGCGTCACCCCCCGGGAATTACGTTACTGGGACCAGAAATTAGCCTCCAGTTCTGGTAGTATCGAACAGTTACGCAGCGGGTATTTGGCACGTCTGAAAGCCCGCTGGCAAAGCGTTCTGGCCATGCTGGCGCCGGAGTTGAAAGGCGGCCTCATCCTGCAAACAGGCTTGCGCGATGGGGAATCCTATCTGGATGCTCTGGCCCGCACCCGCGACGAGGATTTGCGCCGTGGCTTCACCCATACCGGGTTTCATCGCTCGGAATTGAAGATGACCGTCGGCGGCACCCTGGCCCGGGATCGGGTATCCCGGGGGCAGGCAAAAATCCTGGCCTATGGCCTGGTGCTGGCCCAGCTTCCCCTGATCGAGGAAGCGGGGAAAATCTGTACCTTGTTGGTGGACGATCTGGGCTCGGAGCTGGACCACGAGCACAGGATGACCCTGCTCCGCTTCTTGGCGGCGGGAACTCACCAGACACTGATCACCGCGGTGGACCGGGCCCAGTTGGCTCCCGCCGCGGACGAAAAAACGGGCGCAGCGGCCCGATTGTTCCACGTGGAACATGGCCGCGTTCAGCGGATATCGGACGATCCATAGGATAGAGACATGGCGGAGAAAGACTACGATTCATCCAGTATCAAGGTGCTTAAGGGCCTGGATGCCGTTCGTAAACGCCCCGGTATGTACATCGGCGACACCGACGACGGCACCGGTTTGCACCATATGGTTTTCGAGATCGTGGATAACTCCATCGACGAGGCCCTCGCCGGCCATTGCTCGGAAATCAGGGTGACCATCCACGCGGACGAATCCGTCTCCGTCTCGGACAATGGCCGTGGCATTCCCGTGGACATGCACCCGGAGGAAGGCGTCAGCGCCGCCCAGGTGATCATGACCGTTCTCCATGCCGGGGGTAAGTTCGACGATAACTCCTACAAGGTCTCCGGCGGGCTGCACGGCGTGGGCGTCTCCGTGGTGAACGCCCTCTCCGAGAATCTGAAACTGACTATCCGCCGCCATGGCAACGTTTATGAGCAGACCTACCGGCACGGGGTGCCGGAGAAGGAACTGGAGGTCGTGGGCTCCACCGACAGCACTGGCACGGCGATCCATTTCCGACCGTCCGCGGAGACTTTCACCAACATCCTGTTCCACTACGATATCCTGGCCAAGCGCCTGCGCGAGCTGAGCTTCCTGAATTCCGGAGTGCGCATCCACTTGAGCGACGAGCGCAGCGGCGACGAGGACGTATTCCAGTATGACGGCGGGCTGAGCGCCTTCGTCACCTACCTGAACCGCAGCAAGAGCGCCCTCAACGAGGTGTTCCACTTCCAGACCGAGCGCGACGACGGCATCGCCGTGGAAGTGGCCATGCAGTGGAATGACTCCTACCAGGAAAACATCTTCTGCTTTACCAACAACATTCCCCAGAGGGACGGCGGCGCCCACCTGGCCGGCTTCCGCGCCGCCCTGACCCGCAGTTTGAACAACTACATGGATCGGGAAGGCTACCTGAAGAAGGAAAAGGCCAACCCCACCGGTGACGACGCCCGGGAAGGTCTCACCGCCGTGATTTCGGTGAAGGTGCCGGATCCCAAGTTCTCCAGCCAGACCAAGGACAAGCTGGTGTCCTCCGAGGTGAAGACCGCGGTGGAGCAGACCATGTCCGAGCGCTTCCAGGACTACCTCCTGGAGCATCCCACCGAGGCCAAGGTGATCGTGCAGAAGATCATCGACGCTGCCCGGGCCCGGGACGCCGCGCGCAAGGCCCGGGAGATGACCCGGCGCAAGGGCGCCCTGGACATCGCCGGCCTGCCCGGCAAGCTGGCGGACTGCCAGGAGAAGGACCCGGCGTTCTCCGAGCTGTATATCGTGGAGGGTGATTCCGCGGGCGGCTCCGCCAAACAGGGTCGGGATCGCAAGTACCAGGCGATCCTACCGCTCAAGGGCAAGATCCTGAATGTGGAGAAGGCGCGTTTCGACAAGATGCTTTCCTCCCAGGAAGTGGCGACCCTGATCACCGCCCTGGGCTGCGGCATTGGCCGCGATGAATACGACGCGGACAAGCTGCGCTACCACCGGATCATCATCATGACCGACGCGGACGTGGACGGCTCCCACATCCGCACCTTGCTGCTTACCTTCTTCTTCCGTCAGATGCCGGAAATGATCGAGCGCGGCCACGTCTACATTGCCCAGCCGCCGCTGTACAAGGTGAAAAAGGGTAAGCAGGAGACCTACATCAAGGACGATCCGGCCCTGGAGGATTACCTCACCACTCTGGCGCTGGACAAGGCGGCGCTCTATCCGGGCAACGACGCGCCGCCGATCAGCGGCGAACCCCTGGCCAACCTGATCGGCGAATACCGCCAGGTGATGCGCATCGTCGACCGCCAGTCCCGGGTGTTTCCGGCTCTGGTGCTCGAGCAGATGATCTACATGGGCTCCCTGGACGAGGAACGCCTCGGTGACCAGGCGGCCATGGAGGACTGGTGCCAGCGCCTGGGCGCCCGCGTGGACTCCCTCACCGATGGTACCCAGCGCTTTACCGTGACCGCCGAGGCGGATCAGGAACGCGGACTGTACCTGCCGCGTGTGCAAGTGCTCGCTCACGGTGTGCCCCGCGAATACCGCGTAACGCTGGAATTCCTGCAATCACCGGACTATGAGCGCATTAAGCGCTTGGGCGAGAAGCTGGAAGGCCTGCTGGCGGACGACGCGGCGGTGGAACGCGGCGAGACCCGCCGGCCCATCCGGCATTTCGCGGACGCCCTCTCCTGGTTGATGCAACAGGCCCGTCGCGGCACCAGCGTGCAACGCTACAAGGGGTTGGGCGAGATGAACGCGGAACAGCTGTGGGAAACCACCATGGATCCGGAATCCCGGCGCATGCTGCAGGTGACCGTGGAGGATGCCATCGCGGCGGATCAGATCTTCACCACCCTGATGGGCGACGACGTGGACCCCCGGCGTCAGTTCATCGAATCCAACGCGCTTCAGGTGTCCAATCTGGATATTTGAGGCGGGGAAAAAGGTAGAAAGGGAGAGAGGCGGCGGCGGTGCAACCTTGACCGGTCGCGACCGCCGGAGCTCCCTGGGACTTAAACTTCGAAGTCTTCCAGCTTGGCGCCTTTTTCCAGGGCGTCGCGCAGCCACACCGGACGTTTGCCACGACCGGTCCAGGTTTGAGAGCTGTCCTGGGGATTGCGGTATTTGATCTTGGCCGGCTTGCGCACGGCGGCCTTTTTCTTGCGGGTCGCCTTGCGCGCGGTGGTTTTCTTGCGGCTCTTGCTTTTCTCTTCCAGCAGATCGTCCACGGATACGCCCAGGTCCTTGGCGATCTTGTTGATCTCGGCCTGAGCGCTCTTCACGGCTTCCATGCGTTTCTTCTCGAGCTTGCGCTCCGCTTGCTTGATCAGTTTTTCCAGTTCGGCGACGGAATAATCGTCCAGGTTAATAGTCATTTCACGTTTTCCTTAAGGGTTATAACGGACGTCAACGCCGCTGACTGTAATTTTTATCCGGACAAAAGGCAATTACGGCTTTGTATTTTTGTTTAAATGTCCCGGATAATGATAAGTAATCCACTCCTCGGCCAGCCGGGTAACGGTTTTGGCGTCCTTGTCTGTGGTATTAATGGGCGGGCTCACGCGCAGAACGATATCGCCGGGAAAGCGCAGCCAGGAACGGGCCGGCCAGCAATCGCCGCTATTGTGAACCATAGCCACCACGGGAACCCGATTACGGCACGCCAGCAAGGCACCGCCGTGATTAAAATGCCCGAGCGTGCCCGGCGATTGTCGGGACCCTTCCGGATAGATCACCACCGGGATACCGCGGCCGAGCCGATCGGCGCCCTGGGACAGCACCGCCTTCAGCGCCGCCCTGCCCTTGCCCCGGTCGATGCGGATCGGATTCAAAAGCGCCAGTCCCCAGCCGAAGAACGGCAGCCACAGCAATTCCCGCTTCAACACCGTGGCCTGGGGAGAAATCAGAATCTGCAGAAAGAAGGTTTCCCAACTGCTTTGGTGGTTGGACAGTACCACGGCGCCGCCGGCGGGCAGATTCTCACGTCCTTCCACGTGAACGCGAACCCCGTTCAAGCGCCTCAACAACCCCATCGCGAAAACTGTCCAGAGATTCACGAAACGGTAACGCCGTTCGAACGGTAAAAACGGGCCGATGATCACACAGAAAATACTGTGAAGAATGCCGGCGAGATTATAGAGAATGAAAAACAGGGCACTGCGAACGACAATACCGGGAGTAACCCGACGGCGGTCGGCGGGAGGGTTCATGAAGGGTCCTTGAGAAACGCATCGACAAAGCGGGCCAGGGAATCGTATACCGCCACCGGCCCCAGATCCTCGGGCAGGCCCTTGTCCAGGGTGCGCCGGCCCTTGCCGGTGCGCACCAGCACCGGTCGGCAGCCGCGCGCCTGGCCGGCCTGAAGGTCCCTCAGACTATCACCAACCAGGGGCACGCCGGCCACCTCGCCATAATCGGCAACAATTTGGTCCACCAGGCCCGGCCTGGGCTTGCGGCAGTCGCAGCCATCGTTGGGGCCGTGGGGACACACGTAGATGCCGTCCAGGTGAGCGCCGGCGTCGCCCAGGTGGGCGCGCATGCGCTCGTGGATGGCCGCCAGGGTGGCGGCATCGAAATAACCGCGCGCCAGCCCGGATTGATTGGTGGCCACCACCACCCGGTAACCGGCGTGGTTGAGGCGGGCGATGGCATCCGCGCTGCCGGGCAGCGGATGCCATTCCGAGGGGGTTTTAATGTAGTCGTCGGAGTCCTCGTTGATGACCCCGTCGCGGTCGAGAATAACCAGCTTGTTGATACTCATGGCGGCGAGTATATCAGGCCATGGTATCGACGATGCCTCCTTCCACGCGCAGGGCGGCGCCGGTGGTGGCGGAAGCCTGGGGCGATGCCAGATAGACGGCCATGTTGGCCACTTCCTCCACGTCCGCCACCCGTTGGATGATGGAGCTGGGCCGGTTTTCCTGGACGAAGCGTTTTTCCACTTCCTGCTCGGAAACGCCCTGCTCCTCGGCCATTTGCTTGAGCATTTTGCCCACGCCTTCGGACCGGGTGGGGCCCGGCAGAATGGCGTTCACCGTCACCCGGGTGCCGGACAGCACCTTGGCCAGCCCCCGGGAAATGGACTGCACCGCGGTCTTGGTCATGCCGTAATGGACCATCTCCGTGGGAATATTCAGGGCCGATTCACTGGACAGAAACAGCACCCGGCCCCAGTCGCGTTCCTTCATGCCCCGGGCGTAATGGCGGGACAGGCGCACCGCGCTCATCACATTGACCTGAAAGAAGTTTTCCCAGTCCTCGTCCGGGATCTCGAAAAACGGCGTGGGCTGGAAAATACCCACATTATTTACCAGGACATCCGCCTCCGGGTGGGCGTCGATCAGCGTTCGACACCCGTCGGCGGTGCCCAGGTCCGCGGCCACGCCGGCCACCGACGCCTCGGGCACCGCCTTCTGAAGGCGGGCGGTGGCGTCATTGACCCGTTCCGCCGTGCGCCCGGTGATCACCACATCGGCGCCGGCCCGCGCCAGCCCTTCGGCGATGCCGAAGCCGATGCCGGCGGTGGAACCGGAGACCACCGCTTTCTTGCCGGATAGATCGATACGCATGATGCCACTCCAAGAAGAAACCAAGGGAATACCCGGGTAGGTGGCGATGGCCACCGCCGATCTCAAGGGTCGGCGGCCAGGCCCAGCATGTCCGCCAGGCTCAGGTCGGTGTCTTCCTCCACCAGCTGGATGTGCGCCTCCAGGTCGCGCAGGTGCCGGTCCATCTCGCGCCGGGCGCCGCGCACGTCGCCTTTTTCCAGGCAGTCCACCACGCGCTCGTGCTCGTCGTGCTCACAGGTGGCGTTGCCCGGTGGCTGGAACAGGGCCACCACCAGGGAGCAGCGGGAAATCAGCTCGGAGAGATAGCGCCGCAGCATGGGGTTGCGGGACAGCTCGCCGAGCCGGATGTGAAAGGCGCTGGCCAGCCCCGCCCATTCGGTCTGGGCGTAGCGGTGCATGGCGGCGTGCTCCTTGCGCAATTGCCGGCGCAGGGAGGCATAGTCCGCCCGGGTGGCGTGTTCCGCCACCAGCGGCAGCACCGCCGCTTCCAGGGCGCGGCGGGCTTCGAACAGTTTGCCCACTTCTTCCCGGCTGGGCATGGCGACAATGGCGCTGCGGTTGGGGCGGAGCTCCACGATGTGATCGTGGGCGAGCCGTTGCAGCACCTTCTGCACCAGGGAGCGGCCTACCCCGAACAGTTCGCACAGGGCCGCCTCGGGGAGCTTGGTGCCGGGTTTGAGCCGCTGCTCCATGACGCCGTCGACAATGGCGCGATGGATGCGGTTTTCCTTTTCCGCCGGCTTTTCCCGGGCCGCCGGAGCCTGGCCGGCGAGGGCCTGGGGCCGCACCTTGGGCCGGCCGCGATTCTTGGTTCCCGGTGTGCTCTGACTCATGAAAACAGGCTGTCCATGTGGTCGCAGATCGCCCCCGGCGTGGTCAGCCAGAGGGCCTCGCGGTGGGCGGCGATGTGGCTCAGGGCCCGGCGCAGATGGCGCAGCCGGTAGGGCTGGCCCACCAGGTACGGATGCAGGGCGATGCCCATTACCAGGGGTTGCCGCTCGGATTGTTCCAGCATTTCATCGAACTGATCCACGATCATATCGGCGAATGCCCGGGCGTCCAGCTTGCGGGCGATGATCATTGGGATGTCGTTGATCTCCTGGGGATAGGGAATCGCCCACAGGCCACGGCCGTCCCGGGTGGCCATGGGCACCGGCTGGTCGTCGTGGCTCCAGTTCAGTGTATAGCGGTAGCCGGTCTCGGCGAGCAGGTCCGGGGTGAGGCGCGACTCGCCGATCCACGGCGACAGCCAGCCGGCGGGAGGCCGGCCGGCATGGGCCGCCATGCGCTCGCGGCAGTGCAGCAGCAGGGCCCGTTCGTCCGCTTCCTCCAGTGTGCCGGGGTAATCGGCGTTGCTGTGACCGTGGGCGATCAGCTCGTCGCCCCGGGCCAGGCAGGCCTCCAGGAGTTCCGGGCAATGGTCGTAGAGGGCGGTGTTGGCGATGGTGCCGGCGGGCAGGCCCAGGGCGTCGAACAATTCCAGGCAGCGCCAGGCGCCCACCCGGTTGCCGTATTCCCGCCAGGCGTAGTTGAGCACGTCCGGCTCCGCGAAGGCGGCGCCCAGTTTGGCGCCCATCCCCTCGCCGAAGGCGAAATGTTCCAGGTTGAAGCCCAGGTACACCGCCAGCCGCTTGCCGCCGGGCCAGTGATAATCCGGGCGCCGGTGAATCGCCGAGTAGGCGAAGCGGCCCGGATCCGGCAGCGGGCCGAAGGGCGCCGTCATTGTCGCGCCAGCCCGGCCCGCACCAGCAGCCATTCGGCGCTGTCGTTCCACACATCCATCTCCGTGATCAAACCGTCGCGGATCACATAGCGATCCACGTAGCGGTTGCCTTCAAAAGGCGTGCCGTCCGGCCATTCCCCATACAGGGTACCGATGTTGTAGACCACGGCGCTGTCCAGGGTGCCGCCTTCCACCACCTCGGTGGCCTGGAAGCGTTTCTTGACCCAGGCATAGCGCTGCCGGTTGAACGCGGTGCATTCCGCCGGGTCGCCCATTTCGCGGTTGCCGGTGAAGCGTATTTCGAGGTCGTCGGCCACGAACCGGCGGGCGGTTTCCGGGTCCGGTTTCATCAGAATAACCAGGTAGGTATCCACCAGGGTGGCCGGGTCGCGAATCGGCTGGTCGCTGTTCCAGTCTGGTGCGTTGTCCATGATCGGGTCTCCGTTCTGCCCCTTGTCTGTGCGCCGGCGAAGCTCCGGAATGGTCGGAAAAGGCCGCGCGCCGGGTCGGCGACGCGGGCTTCGAATGCCCACGAACACCGGATTTTTTGTCGACAATTAATGGTTTATGTGACGTCAGAAATTAAAGCAATTTACGTGCCCGGCCGGTGATGGCGGCAAGATGGCACGCGCCTTGCCTTATGGGATTCGGGGCGAACGCCCGATCCATCCCATTCACGAAAGGGGGAATCCCATGTTGTGTACCGACAAAGGGTTACGTATTCACAAAGGTTTGCTGGCCGCCGTGCTCACCGCGCTGCTGGCCATGCTGCCCTGGCGCGCCATGGCGGCGGAGCCGATCAAGATCGGCCTGATCACCGCCTTGTCCGGCCAATCCGCTCTGGCCGGCGAGGCCATTACCCGCGGTCTGCAAACCGCCATTGACGAAATCAACGCCGACGGCGGCCTGCTCGACGGCCGGGAGCTGGTGCTGGTGCGCCGCGACGACGAGGCCAACCCGGCCAAGGGCGTGGTGGCGGCCCGGGAACTGATCCACAAGGAGAAGGTGGCGGTGCTGTTCGGCGGCCTGGACACGCCGGTGTCCCTGGCCATCGTGCCGCTGGCCAACCAGGCCAGGGTGCCCTTCGTGGGGCCCTGGGCGGCGGGTACGCCGATCACCAAGAACGGCGCCGATCCCAACTTCGTGTTCCGGGTTTCCGCCATGGATGAGCTGGTGGACAAGGCCATGGTGGCCTACGCCCAGGAGAACTTCGGCTCCGAGAAATTCGGCCTGATGATGATCAACAACCCCTGGGGCGAATCGAACCAGAAAGGGCTGGTGGCGGCCCTGGACGAGAACGGCATGGCGCCGGTGGCCAGCGAGAAATTCGACGGCGACGCCATCGACGTGGTGCCCCAGCTCACCCGGCTGCGTGACGCCGGCGCCGACACCATCGCCATGGTCGGCAACGTGGGCCCCTCCGCGCAGGTGGTGAAATCCCTGCGCCGCATGGGCTGGGACGTGCCCATCGTGTCCCACTGGGGCCCCGCCGGCGGTCGCTTCACCGAGCTGGCCGGTCCCGGCGCGGAAAAAGTCCACTTCGTGCAGACCTACAGCTTCTTCGGCGAGCAGTCGCCGGTGGGCGAAAAGCTGATCGCCGCGCTCAAGGCCAAATACGACGACGTGGACGGCCCCGAGGACATCACCCCGGCGGTGGGCGTGGCCAACGCCTATGACGCCATGCACCTCACCGCCCTGGCGATCGAGAACGCCGGTTCCACCGACGGCCCGGCGATCCGCGAAGGCTTCTTCGCCATCGACAGTTACCCGGGCCTGATCAAGACCTACGAGACACCGTTCTCCCCGCAACAGCACGACGCTCTGGGGCCGGACGATTACGTGTGGGCGCAATTCATCGACAACCGCATCGTGCCGGTTGAACTGAACGACTGACGGAACGGGTTATCCATGGACACTCAGCTGATTTCGGCGCTGATCAGTGGTCTCGGCATGGGCAGCATGTACGGCCTCATGGCGCTGGGCTTCTACATCACCTTCGCGGTGTCGGGAACGGTGAACTTCGCCCAGGGCAGCTCCATGATGCTGGGTGCGGTGCTCTGCTTCACCTTCGCCCAGACCCTGGACTGGTCGCTGTGGCTGGCGGTGCCGGCGGCGCTGGCGCTGTGCGGGCTGTACGGCCTGCTGGTGGAACGGCTGGCGGTGCGGCCCTTCGTGCGGCGCGGCTCCGACGCCTGGCTGATGTCCACGGTGGCCCTGGGGATCGTCCTGGATAACCTGGTGATGCACACCTTCGGCAAGGAGCCACGCAGCCTGCCCTCTTCCCTGGCGGTGTCGCCGGTGGAAGTGGGTGGTCAGGGCCTGGGCGTGTATCCCCTGCAATTGATCATTCCACTGGTGGGGCTGGCGCTGGCCGCCGCCCTGCATCTGGTGGCGCGGCGCACCCGTTGGGGCACGGCGCTGCTGGCCACCAGCCAGAACCGGGACGCGGCGCGTTTGATGGGCATTCCCATCGGCCGCGCGGTGGCCGGTGCTTTCGCCCTGTCCACGGTGCTGGCCGGCGTCGCCGGCATGCTGATCGCGCCGCTCGCCAACGTGAACGCGGATATGGGCACCCTGTTCGGTTTGAAAGCCTTTTCCGTGGCCATCCTGGGCGGCATCACCAGCGCCTGGGGCGTGATGATCGCCGGCTTGCTGTTCGGCCTGGCGGAAAGCGGCATCACCGTGGCCCTGGGCTCCGGCTATACCCACATCATTACCTTCGCCCTGGTGATCGTGGCCTTGGCCCTGCGTCCCAACGGCCTGTTCGGCCGCGCGGAGGTGAAGAAAGTATGAGGCGCCTGTCGATTCCGGCCGGCCTGGCGGTGCTGGCCGCCGCCCTGGTCATGGTCTTTACCCTCAACAGCTACTACGTCTATGTGCTCGCCAACGTGGCCTTGATCGCCATCGTCGGGGTGGGCCTGAACGTGCTGATCGGTCTCACCGGCCAGATTTCCTTCGGCCACGTGGGCTTCTACGCCATCGGCGCTTACACCGTGGCCATTCTCACCAGCCAGGCTGGCTGGTCGTTCTGGCCGGCGTGGCTGGCCGGCGCCCTGGTCGCCACCCTGGCCGGGCTGCTGCTGGCGTTGCCGGCCCTGCGGGTAAAGGGCCCCTATCTGGCGATGATCACCATCGCCTTCAGCTTTATCGTTCAGCACGCGGTGATCGAGATGGAAGCGCTCACCGGCGGGCAGAACGGCATCATGGGCATCGCCGCGCCCTCCCTGGCGGCGGACTGGAGCATCGAGCAAACCGTGGCGGTGATCGCCCTGCTGACGCTGGCGGTGACCCTGGTGGGCTACGCGCTGCTGGCCCGGGGGACCTGGGGCGCCGCCATGCGCGCGGTGAAGGACAGCGAAACCGCCGCCGAATCCGTGGGCCTGGGTCCCCTGGTGATCAAGACCGTGGCCTTCATGGTGTCGGCGGGCCTGGCCGGTCTGGCCGGCGGCCTGTTCGCGCCCCTGTCCGGCTTCGTCACCCCGGATACCTTCAGTTTCATGCAGTCGATTCTGTTCGTGCTGGTGGTGGTGGTCGGCGGCGCCGGCTCGGTGATCGGCCCGGTGCTGGGCGCGGTGATCCTGGGCCTGCTGCCGGAACTGCTGGCCACCCTGGAAGCCTACCGGCTGCTGTTCTTCGGCGGCCTGTTGCTGGTGGTGCTGCTGGTGGCCCCCAACGGCCTGATGGGACTGGTGGCGAGCCTGCGCCGGCCCCGGTCCACGGCGGGCGCGGTGCCCGTTGGCGCCGGCGAGGCCCTGACGGTCCGCGCCCGCCAGGGCCTCGGGCTGGACGGGCTGACCATGCGCTTCGGCGGCGTGCGCGCGGTGGATGATCTCTCAATGTCGGTGCCGCCGGGGGCGGTCACCAGCCTGATCGGCCCCAACGGTGCCGGCAAGACCACGGTGCTGAACATGGTCAGCGGCTTCTATCCGCCCACCGAGGGCCGCTTCGCCCTGGGCGAACGCACCCTGGCGGCGGGCCGCGCTTTCCGCATCGCCCGCCACGGGGTGGCGCGGACCTACCAGACCTCGCAGCTGTTCGACACCCTGACGGTGGCGGACAACGTGGCCCTGGCCGCCTGCCGGGGCAAGTTGGGCGGCCTGCTCGGTGCGCGCCGCTTTCTGTCCCGGGCGGCCCGGGACCGGGCGGCGGCGTTGCTGGCGTTCTGCGGCTACCGGGGCGCCCTGGATATTCCCGCCAGCCAGTTGCCCCACGTGGACCGGCGGCTGGTGGAAATCGCCCGGGCCCTGGCCACGGACCCGGATGCCCTGCTGCTGGACGAGCCGGCGGCGGGCCTGTCCCGGGAGGACACCGACCGCCTCGCCGACCTGCTGCGCGCCATCGCCGACGCCGGCGTGGCGGTGATGGTGGTGGAGCACGACATGGACCTGGTGATGAAGGTGTCCGACCAGGTGGTGGTGCTGGACACCGGCCGCCTGCTGGCCGCCGGCGAACCGGAAACGGTGCGCGCCGATCCGGCGGTGCGCCGTGCCTATCTGGGCGAGGATCTGGATCAGGCGCGGCCGGTGGCGGAGCGCCCCGCGCGGCGGGGGCCGGAATGGCTGGGCGTCAACCGGCTGGTGGCCGGCTATGGCGCCGAGCCGGTGCTCCACGAGGTGAGCCTGAAGGTGCGGCAAGGGGAAATGGTGGCGCTGCTGGGCGCCAACGGCGCCGGCAAGTCCACGCTGATGCGCGCCCTGGCCGGCCTTCATCCGGTGCAGGCCGGCGGCGTGCATCTGGACGGCCGGGCGCTGGAAAAAATGCCCGCCGAGGCCATCGTGCGCCAGGGTCTGGTGCTGGTGCCGGAGGGCCGGCAGGTGTTTCCGGAGCTGTCGGTGCAGGACAACATCCGCCTGGGGGCGTTTCTTTGCCCCGGGGATCGGGAGACGCGTCTGGAGGAAATGTTCGAGCGCTTCCCGCGTCTGCGCGAGCGGCGTCATCAACGTGCTGGTTTGCTGTCCGGCGGCGAGCAGCAAATGCTGGCGGTGGCCCGCGGCCTGATGAGCCGGCCCCGGGTGCTGCTCCTGGATGAGCCCTCCCTGGGCCTGGCGCCGAAGATCATCGACGAGCTGTTCACGGCGTTGGATCGGTTGCGCCGGGAGGACATGACCATCGTGCTGGTGGATCAGATGGCGGCGTTGGCGCTGTCCCTGGCGGACCGCGCCTACGTCATCGAAGGCGGCCGGGTCATGGCGGAGGGCACCGCCAAGGAAATCGCCGACAGCCCGGAACTGGCCGACGCCTACCTGGGCGCCGGCTGAAGCGGAGCGCCGCCCTGGCGCCGCTACTCCTGCAGCAGGCTGATATCGGCCACGTTCAGGAACAGATCGCGCAGGAAGCTGAGCAGGGCCAGGCGGTTGCCGCGCACCGCCGGGTTCTCGGCCATCACCATGACGGTGTCAAAGAAGGCGTCCACCGGTTCGCGCAGCTCGGCCAGCAGGGCCAGCACCGCTTCGTAGTTGCCTTCCTCCAGCAGCGGCTCGCTGCGTTCGTAGGCGTTCACCACCAGATCGGTGAGGGTTTGTTCCGCTTCATCTTCCAGCAGAGCACCGTCGATTTCCTCCGGCGGCGCTTCCTCCAGCTTGGCGAGAATATTGGAGACCCGCTTGTTGGCGGCGGCCAGGGCGGCGGCTTCCTCCCGTTGCTGGAAGGCGGCCACCGCTTTCACCCGGCGGTCGAAATCCAGCGGCTTGCGGCAGGCGTCGTCGAGGGCCAGCACCGACTGGATCACCGGCGTGGCGATGCCCTGCTCCTGGTACATGGCCCGGTAGCGGCCCTTCACGAAATCGAAGGCCTCGTCCACCCGGGCGGCGTCGATGCGCCCTTCCAACCGGGCGGCGGCCTGTTCCAGCAGCTCGCGCAGGTCCAGGGCCAGGCCGTTCTCGATGATGATGCGCAGAATGCCCAGGGTGGCCCGGCGCAGCGCGTAGGGGTCCTTGGTGCCGGTGGGGGTCTGGCCGATGCCGAAGATGCCCACCAGGGTGTCGATCTTGTCCGCCAGGGAGACCGCCTGGCCGGTTTTGGTTCGTGGCAGGCTGTCGCCGGCGAAGCGCGGCAGGTACTGCTCAAACAATGCCTGAGCAAAGTCTTCGGGGGCGCCTTCATTTTTTGCAAGGTAGTAGCCCATGACGCCCTGCATGGTATCGAATTCAGAGACCATTTCGCTGGTAAGATCAGCCTTACAAAGCTGGCCAGCTAAATGCGCGGCGCTTTCATCACCACCAATTTTCTCGGCGATGGTCACTGCAAGATTGCCTATGCGATCACTTTTTTCCTGAAGCGTGCCGAGCTGCTGCTGGAATACGATTTTCGCAAGACCTTCAGCGTGTTGCCGGAGGCTTTTCTTGCAGTCGTTGTCGTAGAAGAAGGCGGCGTCCGCCAGACGCGGGCGGATCACCTTCTCGTTGCCGGCGGCCACCTTGGCCGGGTCCCGGGACTCGATGTTGCTGATGGTGATGAAGCGCGGCATCAGCTTGCCGTCGGCGTCGAGCACGGAGAAGTATTTCTGGTGCTCTTCCATGGCGCTGATCAGCGCCTCCTGGGGCACGCGCAGGAAGTCGTCGTCGAAGCGCCCGGCCAGGGCCACCGGCCATTCCACCAGGGCGGTGACCTCGTCGAGCAGATCGTCGTCGATGCGCGCCTCGCCGCCGGCGTCGCGGCCGGCTTGCTCCGCCTGCTGGCGGATCATCTCGCGGCGGCGGCCGAAGTCGGCGATCACCTTGCCGTCCTGTTCCAGGCGGGTGGCGTAGTCGCCGGCCTCGGCCAGCTCGATGGCCTGGGGCGCGTGGAAACGGTGGCCGTGGGTGGCGCGACCGGACTGCTGGTCCAGCAGTTCGAAGTCGATGACTTCCTTGCCAAACAGCGCCACCAGCCAGTGCGCCGGGCGCACGAACTGCACCTTGCGGCGGCCCCAGCGCATGCGCTTGGGAATCGGCAGCTTGTTCACCGCCTGGGCGACGAATTCCGGCACCAGCTCGGCGGCGGCGCGGCCGGTTTCCTCCAGGCGCGCGAACAGGCGCTCGCCCTTGTCGGTTTGCTGGCGGTCGAGCTGGTCCACGGTCAGGCCCACGGACGCGGCGAAGCCCTCGGCGGCCTTGGTGGGGTTGCCGTCGCCGTCGAAGGCGGCCTTCACCGCCGGGCCCAGGCGCTCCACCTGGCGGTCCGGCTGTTTGGCGTCCAGGTCGCGGACCAGCACCGCCAGGCGGCGCGGCGCGGCGAAGCTTTCCACGGCGCCATGGCCCAGGCCGGCGTCGTCCAGCTGACGCACCAGCTCCTCGGTGAGGGCGGCGCTCAGGGTGGGCAGTGCCTTGGGCGGCAGTTCCTCGGTGCCCAGCTCGATCAGCAGATCCCGTTGTTCGCTCATGCCTTGCCCCCTTTCTTCTTGGCCGCTTTCCGCTCTTGCTGTTGAAGCTGTGCTTCCACCTCCTCGCGGATGTCGTCGTCGGCCATCGGGAAGCCCAGCTTGCGGCGCGCGTCGAAGTAGGCCTGGGCCACTGCCCGGGCCAGGGTGCGCACGCGCAGGATGAAGCGCTGGCGCTCGGTGACCGAGATCGCCTTGCGCGCGTCCAGCAGGTTGAAGGTGTGGGAGGCCTTGAGCACGTATTCGTAGGCCGGCAGGGGCAGCCCCGCCTCGATCAGCTTGGTGGACTCGCTTTCGAACAGATCGAACTGCTGGAACAGCGCTTCCACGTTGGCGTGTTCAAAGTTGAAGGTGGACATCTCCACCTCGTTCTGCAGGAAGACGTCACCGTAGGTCACGGTGCCGGACGGGCCCTTGGACCACACCAGGTCGTAGACCGAATCCACGCCCTGCAGATACATGGCCAGGCGTTCCAGGCCGTAGGTCAGCTCGCCGGTGACCGGGTAGCAGTCGATGCCGCCGACTTGCTGGAAGTAGGTGAACTGGGTCACCTCCATGCCGTCCAGCCAGATTTCCCAGCCCAGGCCCCAGGCGCCCAGGGTGGGGGATTCCCAGTTGTCCTCGACGAAGCGGATGTCGTGGGTGAGCGGATCGAAGCCCAGCCGGCGCAGGGAATCCAGGTACAGCTCCTGGATGTCGTCCGGGGAGGGCTTGAGCACCACCTGGAACTGGTAATAGTGCTGCAGCCGGTTGGGGTTCTCGCCGTAGCGGCCGTCGGTGGGCCGCCGGGAGGGCTGCACATAGGCGCTGTTCCAGTTCTCCGGGCCGATGGCGCGCAGGAAGGTGCTGGGGTGGAAGGTCCCCGCGCCCACTTCCATGTCCAGGGGCTGCACCACCACGCAGCCCTGCTCCGCCCAATATTGCTGCAGGGCCAGAATCAGGCCCTGGAATGTGCTTACGTCCGCTTGCGGTTGGTCCGCCATGGTTGATCCCGTTGTTCGTTCCGATCGCCGAGTCATTGAATTGAAGGGGGGCAAGTATAGCGTCCCCCAAGGGCCGGTGATACCGTGCTTCCCATGGAACGCTGCCCCTGGTGCGGCACCGACCCGCTCTACGTGGCCTACCACGACGAGGAATGGGGCGTGCCCGAATACGACCAACGCCGCCTGTTCGAATTCCTGTTGCTGGAAGGCGCCCAGGCGGGCCTGAGCTGGATCACCGTGCTGCGCAAGCGCGAGAATTACCGGCGGGCCCTGGACGGCTTCGACCCGGAGCGCATCGCCCGCTACGACGACGCCCGGGTGGCCGCCCTGCTCCAGGACACCGGCCTGATCCGCAACCGCCTGAAGATGCGCGCCGCCGTGGGCAACGCCCGCGCCTGGCTGGACCTGCGCGACGCCGGCATCGACCCGGTTGCCCTGATCTGGGGCTTCGTCGACGGCGAACCCCGGGTCAACCGCTTCCGGACGCTCTCCGAGGTGCCCGTCACCACCCCCGCCGCCGAGGCCATGAGCAAGGACCTGAAGAAACGGGGCTTCCGTTTCGTCGGCCCCACCATCATGTATGCCTTCATGCAGGCCGCCGGCCTGGTCAACGATCATCTGGTGAGCTGTCCGCGCCACCGGGAGTTGGCCTGAGTCACATTGCGTAACAGCTTTTACGCCGCCTTCACCGAAGCTGGTACGGCCCTTGCTGGGGACCGGTTGAATGGAGGCACCCATGAAACCTGTACTGATTCTGAAAACCGGCTCCACCTATCCGATCCTTCGCCAGCACTATGGTGACTTCGAGGACTGGATCGGTCGGGGGCTGGGCGAGCGCACTCCGGTGCGCGTGGTGGACGCCCTGGACGGCGATCCCCTGCCGCACCCCTCGGAGGCCGCCGGCGTGGTGATCAGCGGTTCCCACGCCATGCTTACCGATGAAGCCCCCTGGATGCGGCGACTGATGCGCTGGCTGGAGGACGCCCTGGGCCAGGCCGAGGCGCCGCCCATGCTGGGCATTTGTTTCGGCCATCAGCTGTTGGCGCGCACCCTGGGCGGCGAGGTGGATGATCATCCGCTGGGCATGGAGGTGGGCACCGTGGCCCTGCGGCTGTCGCCGCGGGCGCGGGCGGACGCCCTGCTGGGCGGCCTGTGGGACCAGCCCTGGGCGCAGATGATGCACCGCCAGTCGGTGCTGGTGGCGCCGCCCGGCGTGGAGGTGCTGGCCAGCAATGGCCACGATAGCTGCCAGGCGTTTCGCTACGGCAGCCGGGTCTGGGGCTGCCAGTTCCATCCGGAATTCAGCGCCGACGTGACCCGCGCCTACCTGCAGGCCCAGCGTGGCCACGCCCTCACCGACCAGCGCGTGGACGACGCCCTGCCCAAGGTGCGTGAGTGTCACCAGGCTTCCTCGATCCTGGTGCATTTCGCGGAGCGGGCGGTGCCGGCGGCGGCCTGAGGCCGATCGATTGGTGTAGCATGCGGGGTCAAAGACGACCCCGGATGCCCATGACCGACCCCTACCGCGACCAGCACAAGCAGCGCCTGGCTTATATGCCCTGGCTGTACCCGCGCCTCAAGCCCCGCCACCGGGCCTGGGCCGAGCCCTGGCAGGCGGCGCTGCAGGCGGAGTGGTCCAGGTTGGAAACGGTGCACTTCGGGGTGCACTGTTTTGTGGCACCCCAGGCGCGGCTGTTCGCCGAACCGGGGCGCGACATCCGCATCGGCGATCACACCCAGCTGGCCGCCGATTGCGTGCTCCATGGTCCCCTGACCCTGGGCGACCACGTCAGTATCAACCACCACGCCACCCTGGAAGGCGGCGCCGCCGGTATCGAGATCGGCGACCACACCCGCATTGCCGCCTACGCCACTCTGTACGCCTTCGACCACGGCCTCGACGCCGGCGCCCTGGTGCGCGAGCAACCGGTGCGCTCCCGGGGCATCCGTATTGGCCGGGATGTCTGGCTGGGCGCGCGGGCCGGCGTGGTGGACGGCGTCACCATCGGCGACCATGCGGTGGTCGGCATGGGAGCGGTGGTGACCCGGGACGTGCCGCCCTGGACCATCGTCGCCGGCAACCCGGCCCGTCCCATCGGCCGCCGGCCCGGCGCCCCGCCGCCCTGACACATCCGGAAACAGGACCCTGTTGAACAGTGTTCAGAAACCATGGCTATAATGGCCGCGTTTGCCGCCGCTGGACAAGGAGGGTGCCATGGCACGCCGTAACGAACACAGCAAGCCGGAATTGCGGGCCCTGGCCATCGGCACGGTCCGCACCCTGGTGGCCGAGCAGGGCCTGGAAAAACTGAGCGTGCGCCAGGTGGCGCGCCGCCTGGGCTACGCTCCGGCCATGCTCTACCACCTGTTCGCCAACCTGGACGATCTGATCCTGCATGTGAACGCGGACACCCTGGATGGCTTGCTTGATCGCATGGACGCGGCCTCCGGAATGGAGAACCCGGAGGCGGCATTGACCGCCATGGCCCATTATTATCTCGACCTTTCCCGGGCCCACACGCCGCTTTGGCAACTGGTGTTCGAGCACCGCATGGCCAACGGCGCCGAGGTGCCGGCCTGGTACGCGCGCCGCACCCGGGCCCTGTTCCTGATGGTGGAGCGCCAGCTTGAGCGGCTGGCGCCCTGGGCCACCGAGCAGGACCTGCGGCTCGGAGCGCGCACTCTGTGGGGCGGCCTGCACGGCATCTGCGTGCTGCAGGCCAACAACAAACTGGACGTGGCCGGCGACGCGGACCCGCGCGCCATGGTGGATTCCCTGCTGCGTCATTACCTGGCGGACTGGTCGGCGACCACCAACCGGTCCCCCGACGACGCTTCACCGCACGGAGACGGGGCATGAAGGAAGGGGTTTTCTCGCTGCTCACCAAACGGCGCTTCGGGCCGTTTTTCTTTACCCAGTTCCTGGGCGCGTTCAATGACAACGTATTCCGCCAGGCGCTGATTCTGCTGATCGCCACCGGGGTGGTGGCCGGCCCCGGGGTGAACACCCTCAACAACGTGGCCCTGGCCCTGTTCATCCTGCCCTATTTCCTGTTCTCCGCCCTGGCCGGCCAGGTGGCGGACAAATACGACCGGGCCATGCTGGTGCGGCGCATCAAGCTCGCCGAGGTGGCCATCATGGCCTGCGCCGCCGCCGGTTTCTTCTTCAGCAGTGTTTACTTCCTGCTGGCGGTGCTGTTCCTGATGGGGCTGCAGTCCACCTTCTTCGGGCCCATCAAGTACTCCATCATTCCCCAGCATCTGGGCCCCCGGGAGCTGGTGTCCGGCAACGCCCTGGTGGAGATGGGCACCTTCCTGGCCATTCTGCTGGGGTCGATTTCCGGGGTGTTGCTGAAAATGGACGCCGCCGATCCGCTGATCGTCTCGGTGGCGGTGGTGGGGCTGGCGGCGCTGGGCTATCTGGCCGCCCGGGGCATTCCGGCGGCGCCGGCGGCGGACCCGGGTACCCGCCTGGAGTGGAATCTGTGGAAGGAAACCTGGCGCATCGTCGGCTACGCCCGGGAGGTGAAATCGGTGTGGATCAGTGTACTGGGGATCTCCTGGTTCTGGTTCCTGGGCGCCGCCTACACCACCCAGCTCAAGGTCTATGTGGACGATTACCTGCTCGGTACCGACGGCCTCTATGCGCTGCTGCTGGGCACGTTCTCCGTGGGCATCGGCTTCGGCTCCTGGCTGTGCGAGAAGTTGTCCGGCCACCGGGTGGAACTGGGGCTGGTGCCGCTGGGCTCCATCGGGCTGAGCCTGTTCGGCATCGACCTGTTCTTTTCCTACGCGGGCCTGCCCAAGGGCGTGGAAATGAGCATCGCCGCCTTCACCGCCGAGCCGTCCGGCTGGCGGGTGCTGGTGGATCTGGCTGGCATCGGCGTGTTCGGTGGCTTCTACATCGTGCCGCTGTTCGCCTTTATCCAGCAGCGCTCCGACCCGCGCCACCTGGCGCGCATCATCGCCGCCAACAATATTCTCAACGCCTTGCTGATGGTGGCGTCCGCCGCCGCCGGCATCGTGCTGGTGGGCCTGCTCGATCTGACCGTGCCGCAGTTCTTCCTGGTGCTGGCGTTGCTCAACGTCTTGGTGGCGGCCTACATCTACACGGTGGTGCCGGAGTTCCTGATCCGGCTGCTGGTGTGGATGCTCACCAACGTGCTCTATCGCATCAAGACCCGTGGCCTGGACAATATTCCCGACCAGGGGCCGTGCCTGCTGGTGTGCAATCACGTCAGCTACGTGGACGCCCTGCTGCTTGGCGGCGCGGTGCGCCGGCCGGTGCGGTTCGTCATGTTCAAGCCGATCTATGACCTGCCGCTGATGAATTACATCTTCCGTACCGGCAAAACCATTCCCATCGATGGCAAGGAGCGCAACCCGGTGGTGTACGAGAGCGCCTTCCGTCGCATCCGCGAGGAACTGGAGGACGGCCAGGTGGTGTGCATCTTCCCGGAAGGCCGCCTCACCGGGGATGGCGAGCTGGGTGAATTCAAAAGCGGTGTGGAAAAAATTGTAAAGGAAACGCCGGTGCCGGTGATTCCTATGGCACTTTCCGGTCTATGGGGTAGCTTCTTCAGCCATAAGGGCGGGCCGGCCCTGACCCGGCTGCCGCGTCGTTTCTGGTCGCGGATTACCCTGAACGCCGGTCCGCCGGTGGCACCGGAAGCGGTCAACGCCGAGGACCTGCGGCAACGGGTGAAGGCGCTTCGGGAACGACCCTGAGGCGCGCCGGTCCTTACTTAACCACGGGAAACATAGAGGAAGATCATGCGACGGATTCTGATTGTGTTTGGCTTGTTGTTCAGCGTGACCGCCAGCGCGGCCACCACCGAAATCCAGCACGTGTTCGGCTGGGTGGAAAACGCCACCCTGGAACCCATGGGCGCGCGCGTGAAAGCCAAGCTGGACACCGGGGCGCTGACCTCGTCCTTGCATGCGTTGAACGTGGAGCGTTTTGAAAAGGACGGCGAGGAATGGGTCCGCTTCAAGGTCAAGGTGGAGGACCAGAAGGACGACGAAATGGTCAGCGAAACCTTCGAGCGGCCGGTCTATCGCGACCTGACTGTGCGCGGCGCCGGCGGTCGGGACAGCCGGCCGGTGGTGCTGATGAAGATTTGTTTCGGCGATACCGTTTATGAGGAACAGTTCGGTCTGGATAACCGCAGCGACATGCTCTATCCGGTACTGATCGGCCGCCGCACCATCCAGCACCTGGGGGTGGTGGACGTGACCAGCACCTTCCTCCACGAGCCGGACTGCGACGAGAACAGCCCGGTGCAGGAATTCGACGAGGACAACACCGACGAGGACATCGGCGCCTAGGGCCCGCTCCAGGAGCGGCTTGGGTCACGATCACTGGAAAGATCGCGACTGAAGTCGCTCCTACGTTTGTGACGGGGCGTCTTGCACGCGCCCGAACACCTGCAGGATATTGCCGAGTCGCGCGGTGAAGGTATCGCCGCCCATGAGCGGCCCCACCCCGGCGGGGGTGCCGGTGAACACCAGGTCGCCGGGCTCCAGGGTGAACACCCGGTTGATGTCGGCGAGCAGCTCGAAGGTGGGAAACAGCATCTGGCCGGTATGGCCGTGCTGGCGCGTTTCGCCGTTGATCTCCAGGGACACTTCCAGATTCTGGCGCACGGAAATACCGCGGGCATCCACGAAACCGGACACCGGCGCGGCGCCATCGAACGCCTTGGCCCGTTCCCAGGGCTGCCCCTTTTCCTTCAGCCGTGCCTGCACGTCGCGCAGGGTCAGATCCAGGCCGATGCCATAGGCGGCGATGGAATAACGGATCGTTTCCAGATCGGTTTCGCCGCGCAGGCGCTTGCCGATCATCACCACCATTTCCACCTCGTGATGCACCTCGCCCTGCCCTTCGGGCAGCACCAGGGGCTCGTGCAGGCTGCACAGCGCGTTGGCGCCCTTCATGAACAGCAGCGGCTGGGACGGCACCTCGTTGCCAAGCTCCCGGGCGTGGTCGGCGTAGTTGCGGCCCACGCACACGATCTTGCCCACCGGCCGGTCCATGGCCGAGCCGTCGATCCAGCGGTGCAGGTACGCCTCAGACATCGAACAGTTTCCCCGGATTCATGATGTTGTTGGGATCGAACACCGCCTTGATGGCCTTCATGCAGGCGATCTCCTCCTCGCTCCGGGAGTAGCCCAGGTAGGGTTTCTTGGTCATACCCACGCCGTGTTCCGCGGAGATCGAGCCGTTGTATTTGGCGACGATGTCGAACACCCAGCGTGACACCTCGCCGCAGCGCTGGAAGAACTCTTCCTTGGTCAGGTCCGTGGGCTTGAGAATGTTCAGGTGCATGTTGCCGTCGCCGATGTGGCCGAACCAGACGATCTCGAAATCCGGGTAGGCCTCCTGGACCACCTTGTCCACGTCCTCGACGAAGTCCGGCACCTTGGAAATGGTCACGGAGATATCGTTCTTGTAGGGGGTGTGCGGGGCGATGGATTCGGAGATCCGCTCGCGCAGCTGCCACAATTGCTCCAGCTGGCCCAGGGACTGGCTCATCACGCCGTCCAGCACCCAGCCCTGTTCCACGCAGTGCTCGAAGATTTCCATGGCGCGCTCGCCCACCTGCTCGGAAAGCTGCTCGAACTCCAGCAGGCAGTAGAACGGGCAGTCGGTGTCGAAGGGCCGCGCCACGCCGTGCTCGAGCACATGGGCCATGGCCTTGTCGGAGAAGAACTCGAAGGCGGTCAGGTCGATGTCTTGCTGAAAGGCGTGCAGCACCTTCATCACCTCACGGAAGCCCGGCGCGCCCAGCACCAGGGCGGTCAGGTCCCGGGGCTGGCGGGCCAGCTTCACGGTGGCCTCCACCACGAAGCCCAGGGTGCCCTCGGAGCCGATGAACAGGTGCCGCAGGTCGTAGCCGGTGGCGTTCTTGATCAGCCCCTTGTTCAGGTCCAGCAGCTCGCCCCGGCCGGTGACCACCTTCAGGCCGGTGATCCAGTCCCGGGTCATGCCGTAGCGAATCACCTTGATGCCACCGGCGTTGGTGTTGATGTTGCCGCCGATCTGGCTGGAGCCGGCGGAGGCGAAATCCACCGGGTAGAACAGGCCCTGCTGCTCGGCGAACTCCTGGAGCTGCTGGGTGACCACCCCGGGTTGCACGGTGACGGCCCGGTCGTACTCGTTGAAGTCCAGCACCCGGTTCATGCGGTCGAAGGCCACCACCACCTCGCCGTTGGCCGCCACCGCCGCCGCCGACAGCCCGGTGCGTCCGCCCGAGGGCACCAGGTGCAGGCCGTGCTCGTTGGCGATCTCCACGATCTGCTGGACCTCCTCGGCGGTTTCCGGCAGCACCACGGCGCTGGGCGCCGGCGCCCAGACCTTGGTCCAGTCGACCCCGTAGCGCTCGGCGCTGTCGGCGTCGGTGAGGCAGCGGGCTCCGAGCAGCTCGCTCAATTGGTCCAGGGCGGCATGGGCCAGGGCGGTCATAGGCAACTCCAGGCTTGTTCAAGTCAACTTGAGCACAACGACGGTCGGGATGGGTCTCATCCGGGGCGCGCTATGGTACCATATGCGCCCCTTTTACCCGCTACCGAGAGCACCCATGGCCAATACTTCTCTTGAGAAGGACAAGATCCGCATCCTCCTGCTCGAGGGCATCCACCAGAACGCGGTGGATAATCTGCATGCGCACGGCTACGACAACGTGGAGTTGCTGCCGACCGCGCTGACCGGCGATGACCTCAAGGAGGCCGTGAAGGACGCGCACTTCATCGGTATCCGCTCGCGTACCCAGCTTACCGAGGAGGTGTTCGCCGCCGCCGAGAAGCTGATCGGCGTGGGCTGCTTCTGTATCGGGACCAATCAGGTGGATCTGAAGGCCGCCCTCAAGCGCGGCATTCCGGTGTTCAACGCGCCCTACTCCAACACCCGCTCGGTGGCGGAGCTGGTGATCGCCCACACCGTGAACCTGATGCGCGGCATTCCCGAGAAGAACGCCGTGGCCCACCGGGGTGGCTGGCTCAAGTCCGCCAAGGACAGCTACGAGATCCGTGGCAAGAAGCTGGGCATCGTCGGCTACGGCAACATCGGCGCCCAGGTGTCGGTGCTCGCCGAGGCCATGGGCATGAAGGTGTACTTCTACGACGTGGTGCCCAAGCTGCCGATGGGCAACGCGGAACAGGTGGGCAGCCTCAACGACCTGCTCGGCCTGGCCGACGTGGTCAGCCTGCACGTGCCGGACACCGCCGCCACCCGCTGGATGATGAAGGAAGAGCAAATCCGGGCCATGAAGCCCAAGAGCTACCTGATCAACTACGCCCGCGGCAAGGTGGTGGACATCGACGCCCTGGCCGCCGCCCTCAAGGACGGCCACCTGCTGGGCGCCGCCATCGACGTGTTCCCGGAGGAGCCCAAGGGCAACAACGACGAGTTCGTCAGCCCGCTGCGCGAGTTCGACAACGTGGTGCTGACCCCGCACATCGGCGGTTCCACCCACGAGGCGCAGCAGAACATCGGCACCGAGGTGTCCGACAAGCTGGTCCGCTACTCCGACAACGGCGCCACCCTGGGCGCGGTGAACTTCCCGGAGGTGGCCCTGCCGGCCCATCCGGACATGCACCGTCTGCTGCATATCCACCGCAACATCCCGGGCATCCTTACCCAGATCAACACCATCTTCTCCGAGAACGGCATCAACATCTGTGGCCAGTACCTGCAGACCAACGAGGACATCGGCTACGTGGTGATCGACGTGAACAAGGAGTACAGCCAGCTGGCCCTGGACAAGCTGCGCACCATCGACGGCACCATTCGCACCCGCGTGCTGTTCTAGGGAGCCGCCTCGACAAGAAACCGGAGTCGGGCTAATTTGCCCACTCCGGTTTTTTTATGTCTGGATGTCGCCCGGGGGATAAAGGATGTTTCGCCCTTGATCTGGTTGTTCACTCGCAACACGCTGCTTTGCCTGCTGGGCGCGGCGCTGCTGTCCGGCTGCGCCACCCGCTCGCTGTTCCAGCCCTACCCGGACCAGGCGCGCCAGTGGAAAAGCGGCCTGGCCGCCGGGGCGCCGCCGCCCTCGGTGCTCGACAAGGGCGCCGCCGGCGCCGACGGCGTGCTCTATCTCCAGGAACTGGGCCGGGTGACGCAGCTGGACGGCGACACCGACGCCAGCCTGACCGCCTTCCGCCGCGCCTTCGACCACTACCGGGAAACCGACGAGGCGGCGCGGCTGCGCGCCAGCGGGCTTGTCACCACCGCCGGCGCCCTGATGGTCAACGACAACGCCCGCCCCTACGTGGCGCCGGATTACGAACGCATCTACGCCCACGCCTACCAGGCCTTGAATTACTGGCGTGAAAACGACGTCACCGGCGCCGCCGTGGAGTTGCGCGCCGCCGCCGAGGAGCAGCGGGTGGCGGCCAACCGCCGCCAGCGGGAAATCGCCGAGGCGGAGCGGGAAGCGGACCAGCAGGGCATCGATCCCGGCCAGTTCGACGGTTATTTCGCCGGGCTCAACGCCGCCGCCGGCGAGGTCAAGGCGAGCTTCCAGAACGCCTGGACCTTCTATCTCTCCGCCCTGTTCTGGGAAGCCCATGGCGAGTACAACGACGCCCTGGTGGACTACAAGAAAGCCCTGGAAATTCATCCGGACGCGGACTGGATCAAGGAGGACGTGGCGCGGGTGTCCCGGGCCCTGGATGGCCGCTACCCCCGTGACCGGGGCCTGGTGGCGGTGCTCTACGAGCAGGGCTATGTGCCGCCGCGCCGGGAAGTCAGCCTGCCGATTCCCACTCCCCATGGCATTTTCGCGGTGGCCTTCCCCACCTACTCCGCCGGCGACAAGCCGCTGCCCCGGCCGCTCACGGTGCGCACCGAGGACGGCCAGCAGGCCGCCACCGGCGTGCTCACCGACGTGGGCGGGCTGGCCGCCCGCCATCTGCGCGAACAGGTGCCTGGCATGCTGGTGCGCCAGACCCTGCGCGCCACCGGCAAGTACAATCTGCAGAAGAAGGCCAACGACGACTTCGGCCCGCTGGGCGCCTTTCTCACGCAGCTGTTCAATCTGGTCAGCGAGCGTGCCGATCTGCGCGGCTGGCTGAGCCTGCCGGCCTACGGTCAGGCCGCCCGTCTGATGTTGCCGCCCGGTGAGCACCGTCTCCAGTTGAGCACGCCCGGGGGCGGTGCTAGTTTGACGGTGCCCGTGGTGGAACGCGGACTCACCGTGATTCATGTGGTGGCGCTGCCCGACGGTCTTGTTACCCGCGTATTACCCGTTCAGGAGGGATCCCTATGAAAGCCATTCTTCACCCGCTGTGCGCCCTGTTGCTGGCGGCCTTCCTGGCCGGTTGCTCGGCGTCCAACCTGGCCCGCCCCGGCGACGAGGGCGAGGTGGCGCTGCACTCCAACAATTCCCTGCTGGCCAACCGCCTGGCGGTGGAAGCCCTCCAGGAAAAAACCGTGGGCGACCTGCTCTACGTGCAGGCCACCCTGGAAAACGGCTGGAAGTTTGAACTGGACTTCCAGTACAAGATCAAATGGTTCGACCGGGACGGCTTCGAGGTGGCGCCGGAATCCCAGCCCTGGCGGCAACTGGTGATGGCCGGTCGCAGCCAGAGCAACGTCCAGGCGGTGGCCCCCAACCCCAGCGCCGTGCGCTATGAAATCTGGGTGCGTGAATAAACGCCCCGCCCCATTGAATAAGGAGAAGGTAATGGTTCGCGTACTGTCCCTGGCGGCGCTGGCGATGGCGCTGCTGCTCACCGGCTGCGCCTCCAAGGTGGATTACGGCGATGCCCAGGCACGGGAAACCGTGACCACGGACTTCGGCTCCACCGACCTGCAGATGATCGCCGCCAAGATGGTGGACGACATGATGGTGTTCCCGCCGATCGTGGACATGACCCGTGAGCGGCGCCCGGTGCTGTTCGTCGACCGGGTCAAGAACAAGACCAGCGAGCACATCGACACCGAATCGATCACCGACACCATCCAGACCAAGCTGATCAATTCCGGCAAGTTCCGGTTCGTGGACATGTCCGTGGTGAACCGGGTCCGCGAACAGCTGGAATACCAGCAGGACTCCGGCATGGTGGACCAGGCCACCGCCGCCCAGATGGGCCGTCAGATCGGCGCCGAGTTCATGCTTTACGGCAATCTGTCGTCCATCGTGAAGCGCGACGACAGCACCAAGGACGTGTACTACAAGTTCACCCTGAAGCTGCTCAACATCCAGAGCGGCATCATCGAGTGGTCCGGCGAGAAGGAAATCCGCAAGACCCGCAAACGCAGTCTGTTCGGCCTGTAATCCAGACCGGCCGGCGCCAGGGAGGTACCCATGTTGAAACGGCTTTCCACACTGTTCCTGCTGCTGGCGCTGGTGGCGTCCGGCCTGGCCCGGGCCGCGGACACCGAGACGGTGACCGCCCGGGGCTACGGCGAGGACCCGGAGCAGGCGGTCACCAACGCCTTGGTGGCGGCGGTGCGCCAGGCCGGTGGCGTGACCCTGGCGGTGGATCCGTCGTTCCGGCGCCAGGTGAGCCAGTGGGTGATCCAGCGCCAGGGTGACGTGACCACCTGGACCGGCACCCGCACCTCGGTGGCCGAGCCCCAGCTGCCCACCCTGGGCAGCCTGGAAAGCTACCGGGTCACCGGCGTGGCCCAGGAGGACAACGCCCTGTGGCGGGCCGACGTGGAGGCGGTGATCCTGCGCCATCGCGCCCCGGGGCCGGACCGGTCCCATCTGCCGGCCATCGTGGTGGCCCCCTTCACCAGTGACGACGACCGCTACACCCTGGGCGAAACCAGCCTGCCCGCCGCCGAGGTGCGCGCCCGCCTGCGCGCCAATCTGGTGGACGCCTTCACCCAGTCCGGCCGTTTCCGGGTGCTCGACCGCGCTCACCTGGCCGAGCGCGACGCGGAACGGGCGATCCTGCGCAACGGCAGCGCCGAGCCCGCGGAACTGCTGCGCCTGGGCAAGGCCAAGGGCGCCGATCTGCTGCTGGTGGGGCACATCGAGGCGTTCGACATCGGCGATCAGGAACGCACCTTCTACGGCGCCAGCTTCCAGGGCTACGAGCCCTACGTGCGGGTGCGCTACCGGCTGATCGACGCCGCCGGCGGCGAGATCCTGGCCGCCGGCCTGTTCGACTGGCAGCAGTCCGAGGGCAGCGTCCGCCAGCTGGCGCGGCGGCAAAACCTGGATAACTGGCGCCACCCGGAACGGCTGGCGGACCTGGTCTACCCGCGCATCGCCCGGGATCTGGCCGGCGCCGCCACGGACACCCTCTATCCGGTGATCGTGCTCAAGGCGGACGGCGACCGGGTCTACCTGAGCCAGGGCCAGGGCCGCCTGGAGGCGGACACGGTGCTCAACGCCTACCGGCCGGTGGAAACCCTGGAAGACCCGCAAACCGGCCTGCCGATTCGCATGGAAAGCGATGCCCTGGCCAGCCTGCGCGTCACCGAGGTGCGCCCGGACTACGCCGTGGCGCGGATCACCCAGCGCCGCGAGGCGCTCCAGCCTGGTGACCGGGTGCGCCCGCCGGCCCCGGACGCGGACCCCGCCGAGGCGCCCGCCGGCCAGCCGGAAAGTCCCGGTTCTTCCGAGTTGCCGCTGAGCTGGGATTAGTGAGCGGTTACTTCAACCAGGCGCTGGCGCTACTGGCGGCGGCGGTTCTGCTGTTGCCGCTGTTCCAGCGCCTGGGCCTGGGCAGCATTCTTGGTTATCTGGCGGCGGGCATCCTGATCGGCCCCCTGGGCTTCGGCCTGATCCCGGACGCGGAGGCGGTGCTGCATTTCGCCGAGCTGGGCGTGGTGCTGATGCTGTTCCTGGTGGGCCTGGAGCTGGCGCCGGATCAACTCTGGGCCCAGCGCAAACGGCTGCTGGGCCTGGGCGTCAGCCAGATGCTGTTCAGCGGCGCCCTGCTCACCGCTTTCTTCCTGGCCTGGGGCCAGAGCGGCCCGGCGGCGGTGGCCATCGGCGCCACCCTGGCGTTGTCCTCCACCGCCTTCGCGGTGCAGATGCTGGTGGAAACCAACCAGCTGGGCACGCCCCAGGGCCGCAACGCCTTCTCCATTCTGCTGTTCCAGGACCTGGCGGTGATTCCGCTGCTGCTGTTGATGCCGGTGCTGGCCGGCGGCGGAGGCGGTGATGGAGAGCAGCCGCAACTGCTGATCGGCCTGGGCGCGCTGATCCTCATGTGGCTGGCCGGCCGCTACCTGCTCAACCCCTGGCTGGCCTGGCTGGCGCGGCTGCACAACCGGGAATTGATGACCGCCACCGCCCTGCTGCTGGTGCTGGGCGCCGCCGAATTGATGGAAACCCTGCACCTGTCCATGGGCCTGGGCGCGTTCGTGGCCGGCATGCTGCTGGCCAACTCACCGTTCCGGGAGCAGCTGGACGCGGACATTCAGCCCTTCAAGGGTTTGTTGCTGGGGCTGTTCTTCATCGCCATTGGCATGACCATGGACCTGAAGCTGCTGGTCAGCGCGCCGCTGCGCATCCTGGCCATGGGCGCGGCTCTGCTGGCGATCAAGACCCTGGTGCTGGTGGTGATCGCCCGAGCCATGAAGGTGGCCTGGCGGGATGGCCTGCGGTTCGGGCTGCTGCTCAGCCAGGGCGGTGAATTCGCCTTCGTGCTGTTCACCCAGGCCGGTGCCCTGAACCTGCTGTCCGTGGACATGATCGCCCGGCTCAACCTGGTGGTGGCCCTGTCCATGGCGGCCACGCCGTTGCTGCTGAAGCTGGTGGCGCGGCTGTGGCCGGCGCCGGGCCGGACCTCGCGCAGCGTCGACGACGAGCCGGCGCCCCATGGCCAGCCGCCGGTGATCGTGGCCGGTTTCGGCCGTTTCGGGCAGATCATCGGCCGGATTCTGGTGAGCCGGCGCATTCCCTTCACCGCGCTGGATTCCAATCCGGAGCACATCGATACGGTGCGGCGCTTCGGCAACCAGGTCTACTTCGGCGACGTGACGCGGCTGGATCTGCTGCACTCCGCCGGCCTGAACCACGCCCGGGTGATGGTGCTGGCCATCGACGATGTGCGGGCGTCCCTGCGCGCGGCGCGGCTGATTCGCGAGCACTTTCCCAACATTACCCTAATCGCCCGGGCCCGGGACCGCTACCACGCCTACTCGCTGATGGCGGAGGGCGTCGAGCACGTCATGCGCGAGACCCTGGATTCCAGCCTGCGCACCGCCCAGACCGCCCTGGTGCAGCTGGGCGTCCCGGAAAGCACCGCCATCGACGTGGTGCGCACCTTCCGCGACGTGGACGAGCGGCTGCTGCGCGAGCAGTTCCAGCACCGCGACCAGCTCGACAAGCTGATCGAGATTTCCGCCCGCGGGCGCGAGGAGCTGGAATCCCTGCTCGCCGCCAGCGCCGACGGCAAGGGCAAGGCCAAGGACGAATGAAAGCGCGGGATCGCGACTGAAGCGGCGTTAGAGCCGGAGCTTGCTCAACCCCTTGCGGATCGAATTCTCCAGGGCCGGCTTCACCAATGCCCCGAGCAGCGGCACCTTGCCGCGAAACACGATGGTGTACTGAAGCCGGGAACCACCGTCACCGTGCCCGGAAAACACCATTTCCCCGAAATGATCGCGCAAGGGGCTGCCCTTGGTGATGCGGTAGGCGATGCGCCGGTCCGGTTCGAATTCGGTGACGGTTTCCTCGAACGGCGGCGTCAGCGGCAAGGACAGCCGCCGCACGGAGCCCACGCCGTTGGGTTCCACGTCGCCGGCCTTCACCCGGCGCACCTTGGCCGGAGCGAACAGGGCGGACAGGTTCTCGTGCTCACTGAGATGGTGGAACAGAGCGTCCACCGGAAACGGAAAGGTCTTGTCGATCTCGATGCGTTGCAGGCCCATGGGCTCCCCCGTTGACAGGCGAAACCCGGAGTCTGCCCGGCCACCGGCGCCCTGCCCAGGTTCCAACGGGCCAGACGCCGGTGCCGGTCGGTCAATCGGCGTCGGCGGGGGCCGGGGCGCGCACCTCGGCGTCGCCGATGGCGCGGGGGTCGGCGGCGGCGCTGACCCGGCCCGCCTTCCGGTCCCACAGAATCGCCTGCATGTTGCCGTACTCACGCTCCACGGACACCACGTCGTGGCCGCGCAGGCGCAGGCTCTTGGCTTCCGGGGTGTCCAGGAAGGCGGGCTCGGCCTGCACCCGGTCGGGCAGGAACTGATGGTGGAAACGCTGGCGCGTGACCCAGTCCTCCACCGGCTTGCCGGCGGCGGCCTCCATTACGCCGAGCATCACCATGGTGATGATGCGGCTGCCGCCGGGGGTGCCGAGGATCGCCACCCGGTCGTCGAATTCCACGAAGGTGGGCGTCATGGACGACAGCGGCCGCTTGCCCGGGGCGATGGCGTTGGCCTTGGAACCCACCAGCCCATAGGCGTTGGGGCTGCCCGGCTTGGAGGAGAAGTCGTCCATCTCGTTGTTGAGGATCACGCCGGTGTCCTTGGGCATGAAGCCGGAACCGAACGGCAGGTTGATGCTCAGGGTGGCGGCCACCCGGTTGCCGTCCGCGTCGAGCACCGATAGATGGGTGGTGTGGAAGCCCTCCTCGGTGGCCACCGGCTCGCCCAGCTCGCTGCTGGGGGTGGCGCGGTCCAGCTCGATGGAGGCCGCCCGTTGCTCGGCATAGGAATTGCTCAACAGGTTATCCACAGGCATTTGGACGAAATCCGGATCGCCCAGATAGCGGCCGCGATCCTGGTAGGCGCGCCGCCAGGCCTCCACGGTAAGATGAGGAAGTAAGTCCTCACTAATCTCGCCGTCATTGAATTGGCTGAGAATGTTCAGCGCCTCCATCATGACGATGCCGCCGGCGGAAGGCGGCGGCGCGCTGATCACCCGGCCACCCCGGAAGTGCCCGACGATGGGATCGCGTTCCTTCACCCGATAGTTTTCCAGGTCCTTTTTGGTCCAGATGCCGCCGGCCTCGCGGACCCCTTTCACCAGTTTGTCCGCCACCGGCCCCCGGTAGAAGCCGTCCCGGCCGTGCTCGGCGATGGCTTCCAGCACCCGGGCCAGATCCGGCTGCCGGATCACGGTGCCCACCGCCGGCAGGCGGCCGCCGTCCAGGAACACGGCGGCGGCGTGGGGATAGCGGTTGAGCACCTCGCGGCGGTAGCCGGCCAGGGCCCGGTAGTGGTCCTCCACCGGGAAGCCCTCCCGGGCCAGGCGGATCGCCGGCGCCAGGGTCTTCGAGAGCGGCAGCTCGCCGTAGTGCCCGGCCAGGTAATCGAAGGCGGCGGCCTGGCCGGGGATGCCGGCGGCCAGGGGCCCGTTGATGGCGCGGTCGCGCACCACCTTGCCGTCCTCGTCCTGGTACATGTCCTCGGTGGCCGCCGCCGGGGCGGTTTCCCGGGCATCCACCATGGTCTGCTTGCCGTCGTCCTGGCGGTGCAGCAGCCAGAAACCGCCGCCGCCCATGCCCGCCGAATAGGGCTCCACCACCGCCAGGGCCGCGGCTACCGCCACCGCCGCGTCGAAGGCGTTGCCGCCCTGGTCGAGAATCTCGAAACCGGCCTCGGTGGCCAGCGGATGGGCACTGGCGATGGCCGCCTGGCCCGGCGTCGCGGCCTGGGCGACCGCGCACAACAACGTCAGGGCGAGAACCAAACCGCGCATCATGGTCTTTCTCCGTGTCCGGCTGTTATCGGGCGGTCGGACTTAACCGCCCCGCTGCTGTTTTTTCAGCTCCAGTGCCTCCACCACATGGGGCGGCACGAAATTGCGCACATCGCCGTCCAGCAGGGCGATCTCGCGCACCAGGGAACTGGAAATAAAGGAAAGATGCTCCGCCGGCGTCAGAAACACGGTCTCCAGCTCCGGAGCCAGCTGCCGGTTCATGTTGGCGAGCTGAAACTCGTACTCGAAGTCGCTCACCGCGCGCAGGCCGCGCAGCAGGATGTTGGCGTTCTGTTCGCGACAAAAATGCGCCAGGAGCTTGGAGAAGCCCACCACTTCCACGTTGTTCAGGTGGCTGATGCTGTCCTCCACCAGCTTGACCCGCTCGTTCAGGGAAAACAGGGGGCCCTTCTTCTCGCTGGCGGCGATCGCCACCACCACCTCATCGAACATGGACGAGGCCCGCTCGATCAGGTCCTTGTGGCCATTGGTGATGGGATCGAAGGTGCCCGGGTAGATCACACGGTTGGTCATGCTCGGCTCGCTGTGTCCAGGGATCGGGGGCCAAGCATAACGCAACTGAGTTTACGATTCAGGCATGCCAGGCTCCCCGGGGTTTGAGCTAAAAGGCGGAGGAGGGGCGGGGAACCCGGGCCCTCATCTCCGCGATCCGGTTGTTAGCCGCTGTCCGGCGGGCCGCTTCCCCTTCCCGTTGCGCTCTGGCATGCAGATCCCGACGTTCCGCCTCCAGGTCCCCGAGGGCCTCCGCATGCTTGAGACTGATATCCGCAACGCGGCCGAGGGTGTCCTTGATGGCGGTGAGTCGTCCGGCGACCTGGCCGAACTCGTTGGCCACGTCTTCCAGGACCTCCCAGCGATAGGTTCGCGACCTGTTTTCATCGAAGGTGCTTTTCAGTTGGGCAATCCGGGTACGCTGCGTTGTCAGTTCCCGTTTGGCTTCAAGAAGAAGGGCATTGGCCTCGGCTTCCCGCGTTTCGCGAACCACCGTGATGGCGTCACTGATTCTGAACAGGCCGGCCAGAGCGTGTTCGTAGGGCGGGTAATCCATGTGCAGATCCGATCGAAGCCAGCGCTTGTCCGGTTCTGGCGGAATACGGATTTGCTTCAGTTTCGCCTCCGCCCCCGCCGCTTTCACGTCGCGGCCTTCGGAGTTCGCGACCAGCGTCTCGACCTGTCGCTTGGTGGTGAGCAGGCATTCCCTGGCGGTATCACAATCGCTGTCCTGGGCGCGGGCCCAGAGCCGGGCCGTCCGTTCCACGCTGGTCAGTTTTTCCTCCACGATCGCCGCCGAGGTGGGTGAGGACCGGACCTGACAGTGGGTCACGCCAACGCTGTAAGCCAGATCCGCCCATTTTATACGCAGTTCCCGAGGGCCCATCAGAGGATTCAGCGATTCAGGCATGCGCTCGACTCGCTCAACGATGTCCTCGACCGGATAGATATCCTTGGAAAAAGGCAGCCGGCCATCGATGTCGTCGACCAGGGCTTTCATGGCCCCCTGCGCGGTACATCCGGCGGATACCAGGCTGGTGTCGATGATGCGTTCCGTCCGATCCAGATAGGAATAGACACTTTGATCCACCAGGGGAAGGGCCTCGCGGAGCAGTTTGAGCGTCTCGATTCGGACTTTCTCGGGCAGCCTTTCGATCAAGCGTCGGGTCGGCGCGTCCAGGCCGGCTTCCACCCTGGCGTCGAACCCATAGGACAGGCCCAGATTCAAATCGATCGCGCCCGCGTACCGTGGCTGGATAAAACCGCAGGCCAGGATGGCGACCCATGCCAATGCCCTGGCGGAATGCTTCCATGACGTCATTGTCTTCCCCTCTTTTTCCCCTGTTCCGAATGGAAGCACTCCTGGAGCCGGATTTTAATCAAGCCACTGTATCTTTCCGTGGGCGCTACCCTTGCAGTTTGTCCGCCAGGACGGTGGCGTTGCGGGCGCTGAGGCCATAGATGGTGAGCTGTGGGTTGACCCCCAGGCTGGTGGGGAACACCGAGCCGTCGAACACATAGAGGTTGTCCAGGTGATGGTAGCGGCCCTGGCTGTTCACCAGCCCGCGCTTTTCGTCGCCCAGCGGGCAGCCGCCCATCACGTGGGCGCTGCCCAGGGCCACTTCCAGGGGCTTGAAAGGCAGGGTTTCGAGGCCTTCCCGGGCCTCCGCCCAGGACCGGTAGAACGGCGCGCGAATATGCCCTGGCCGCACCGCCCGGGCGCCGGCGGCGAATTGCATTTCCACCTGGGTGAGCAGGCTGCGGCGGGCGCCGTCCAGCAGGTAGTCGTTGAGCGGATAGTCCAGCTGGGGCTCGCCGTTGTCGCGCAGGCTCACGGTGCCGCCGGGGCTGTCCTCGTGGAAGCCGTCGCGCAGCAGGGCGATGGAGGCGGCCAGGTTGGGCAGCTCGCGGATGTGGCGGCGGGCTTCCTCGCCGAAGCCGCCCATCAGGGCGGCGGTGAGGCCCGGGTGCAGGGGCATCATTTCCAGCTTGTAGCCGATCGGTCCGTCCACGCCGCCGGCGAAGGTGAACTGGTCGGAGTGCAGGGACTGGGGCGCGCCGTAGTAGGGCGCCATTTCCTCGTCGTAGCGGCCGAAGGCGAAGCTGGTGACGTGCAGGAAGGTGCGCTTGCCCACCCGGTCGTCCGGGTCTGGCACCTCCGAGCGTTGCAGCAGGGCCGGTGTCTGGATGCCGCCGCCGGCGGCGATCACGGTGGGTGCCTTGACGGTGATCACGGCGCCGGTGGGGCGTTTGTCGTGGTCCAGAGGACGCACTTCCACGGCGCTCACCCGGGAGCCGTCGTGGATCAGGCGCTGGGCGCGGGCGCCGTGAATCAGGGTGGCGCCGGCGTCCATGGCCGCCGGCAGGGTGGTGACCAGCATGGATTGCTTGGCGTTGGTGGGGCAGCCCATGCCGCAGTAACCGAGGTTCCAGCAGCCGCGCACGTTGCGCGGAATCACCGACCAGTCCCAGCCCAGTTTTTCGCAGCCGCGTTTGATCACGTCGTTGTTGGCGTTGGGTGGCATGGCCCAGGGTTCCACGCCCAGGCGTTGCTCCATTTGCTGAAAAAACGGGTCCAGGTCGGCGCGCCCGGTGCCGGCCACGCCGAAGCGCCGGTGCCAGTGGTTCAGGGTTTCCTCCGGGGTGCGGAAGCTGGAGGTCCAGTTGACCACGGTGGTGCCGCCCACGGTGCGCCCCTGCAGGATGGTGATGGCGCCGTCCTGGGTGGCGCGCAGGGTGCCCTCCTGGTAGAGGTGCCGGTAGGCGTCGCCTTCGTTCAGGTTGAAATCCCGGGAGCTGCGCAGCCGCCCGGCCTCGATAAGGATCACCTTGAGGCCGCGCCGGCTGAGGATCTCGGCGCTCACCGCGCCACCGGCGCCGGTGCCGATGATGGCCACGTCCGCCTCCAGGGTGCGGTCGTCGGTCTGGCGGGCGCCGTCAATGACGTCCCATTTGTCCCCGGCGTTCGCCCAGGGGTCGTCGATGTTCTCGATCTTGAGCTTGGAGAGGTCCTGCATGACCGGCTTCCTGTTGTTGTTATGGGGTCATTCCGGCCGGGCGGCCAGGTTCAGGGGCGGGCCCGGATAGCCGGTGCCGAGGCCCGCGTCCGGGGTCACGTACCAGGCCATCATCAGCGGTTGGGTGAGGCCCTTGAAGGCGAGCTGGGCGAAGCCGTTGTCGCTGTCGGACCATTCCGCCAGGGTACGCTGGAGTTGCGCCTCGTCCTGGTCGGCGAAGTGCGCCCAGGTGCCGGTGACCCACCAGCGGGCGGCGCCCAGCTGCAGCAGGTCGAGAAGCTGGAACAGCTGCCCGCGGGCCCCTTCGGAGCCGCCGGCCAGCAATCGGTCGAAGGCCTTCAGAGCATCGTCGGGGCCGGCGCCGGCCACGGCGTCCAGGCCGCCGGCGAGCAGCGGCGCCATCAGCGGGCGCAGCAGCTCCAGATCCCGTTCGCGCAGATGCTGGTAACCGGACGCCGGCCCGGGGTCGCCGCTGCAGCCGGTGAGCAGGGTGGCGCCGCCGGCACCCAGGGTCAGGGCGGTGGCGCCCCAGAACCCCAGCTTGAGGAAGCCGCGACGGCTGACGCCGTCCCGGGGGGAGGACGAATCCCGGTTCATGACGCGCCCTCCTATTTGAGCATGAACTTGTAGATCAGCTTGTGCATGCCCCGGCCGTAGGGCGGCAGGATGTGCTTGGTGGCGTTCATCTTGCCCTTCTTGTACACGCCCTTGGCCTTGGAGAAGGTCAGGAAACCCTCCGGGCCGTGGTAGTGCCCCATGCCCGAGGGGCCGACGCCGCCGAACGGCATGTCGTCCACGCCCACCTGGGTGATGGTGTCGTTCAGACAGACGCCGCCGGAGTGGGTGTGGTGCAGGACGTGCTGGCCGTTGTCGGTGTTCCAGTCGAAGTAGTACAGCGCCAGCGGACGGGGCCGGTCGTTCACGTAGTCGATGGCGTCGTCCAGGGTCTTGTAGGGCACCACCAGCATCAACGGGCCGAAGATCTCGTCGCCGGCGATCTTCATATCGTCGTTGACGTCGAGCACCAGGGTGTGGGGGATCTTGCGGCTGCCGGCCAGGTCCTCGTTGTCCGGGTTGATCTCGATGACGCGGGCGCCTTTCTCGCGGGCGTCGTCCAGATAACCGGTGAGGCGCTGGTACTGGCGGTCATTGATGATGCTGGTGAAGTCCGGGTTGTCGCGCAGGGTCGGGTAGAGCTGGGTGACCTGGGCCTTCCAGGCGTCCACGAACTCGTCCACCCGGTTCTCCGGGCAGAGGATGTAGTCCGGCGCCACGCAGGTCTGGCCGCTGTTCAGGCACTTGCCGAAAGCGATGCGCTCCACCGCGTCCTTCATCGGGAAGTCCTGGCCGATGATGCACGGGCTCTTGCCGCCCAGCTCCAGGGTCACCGGCGTCAGGTTCTCGGCGGCGGCGCGCATGATGTGGCGGCCCACCGAGGTGGAGCCGGTGAACAGCAGATGATCGAAGGGCAGCGAGGAAAAGGCGGCGCCCACTTCCACCTCGCCGTTGACCACGGCCACGTGGTCCTCATCGAAGGTCTTGGCGATCAGTTTTTCCAGCAGGGCGCCGGTGCGCGGCGTCGACTCGCTCATCTTGATCATCACCCGGTTGCCGGCGGCCAGCGCCGCCAGCAGCGGGCCGATGGCCAGGTACAGCGGGTAGTTCCAGGGCACGATGATGCCCACCACGCCCAGGGGCTGGTATTCCACCCATACCTTGCCGGGCCACTGGGCGGCGCCCACCTTGCGCTTGGAGGGCTTCATCCATTTGCGCAGATGCTTGGCGTGGTACTTGATGCCTTCCACGCTGGTGAGCATTTCCGCCAGCTTGGTTTCATCGGCGGCGCGGTTGCCGAAGTCCGCGTTGAGCGCTTCGATCCAGGCGTCCATGTTGTCGAGCAGCATGGGCTTGAGCCGCTGGATGAACTCGACGCGCTGGTCGGCGCCGGGATAGGGGTGGTGGCGGAAGGCGGCTTTCTGCGCCTCGAAGATCCGCTTCATGCGGTCGATTTGTGCCTGGCCGGTTTGGAATTCTTTGATTTCGGCGACCATAATGCGTCTCCCTGGACGGTGATGGACCTGGATTGATTTTTAGAGTAATTACTCTAGAGGTCAACAAGGTGTTTCCGAAATCGGGTCCGCCGCCCTGCTCCATGCCCCTGATTGGCCCGTTATGACCGATACGAAGACCCGCATCCTGGATGCCGCCCTGGCCCTGTTCAACCGGTTCGGCGAGCGCAACGTCACCACCAACCACATCGCCGGGGAGCTGGGCATCAGCCCGGGCAATCTCTACTACCATTACCGCAACAAGGCGGCCATCGTGTCCGCCCTGTTCGACCGCTATCAGGCGCACTTGCTGACCTTGCTCACGGTGCCGGCGGGGCCGCTCACCTGGGAAGACAAGATGCGCTATTTCGAGGGCATCCTGGAATCCATGTGGGAAGGCCGTTTCCTGCACCGCGACCTGGCCCATTTTCTCCATCAGGACCCGGCCCTGCGCGAGCGCTACAAGCGCTTCGTGGAGGACAGCCTGGCCCGCGGGCTGGAGATTTATCGCCGCCTGCGCGACAGCGGCCTGATCGAGGCCAGCGACGAGGAGCTGCGGGCGCTGCTGGTCAACACCTGGGTGCTGGCGGCGTCCTGGTCCGGTTTCACCCACGGCCTGAATCCGGACATCGCCGGCGACGAAACCCTGGATCGCCGCCTGCTGCGCCAGGGCATCTATCAGATCATCTGTCTGGAGGCGCCGTTCCTGCGCGGCGAGGCGCTGCGCCATCTGGACGCCATGAAACGGGAATACCGCATCGACGAGAACGCCCTGGACCGCCTGTTCGGGGCCGACGGACTGGTGCACCCGGAGTGAGCGCCGTGGGTGAAAGCGGACCGGATTCGCCGGTATGGGTGCTGCGTTCGCTGTTCGCCTGGCTGGCGCTGGTGGCCGGCGTGCTGCTGCCGCTGCCCGGCGCCGACGCGGTGGCGGCGGTGGCGGTGACCATCGCCATGCTGCTGGGCTGGCGGGACCTGCGCCCGGTGGCGCGCATGCTGCTGGCGTTGATGCTGCTGGCGGCCCTGGCCGCCGCCCTGCTGGAGCCCGCGGCGTTGCGGGAAGGCGTGCGCAACATGGCGATCCTGACCGCGTTGATCATCTCGGTGATCCTGCTGTCGGCGGTGCTGGGTCGTTCCCGGGATCTGGCGCGGCTGTCCTCCAGCCTGTTCGCCGGCCGCGCCGTGACCCGCTATTACAGCCTTACCTTCGGCACCGCCTTCCTGTCGATCCCGCTCAATTTCGGCGCCGTGGGGGTGGTGGCCGCCCTGGTCGCGGACCGCATCAACAGCCGGGGCCATTCGGCGCGAACCCGCAACGCGGCCCGCGCCACCCTGCGTGGCTTCGCCGCCGCGCCCCTGTGCTCGCCGCTGTCCATCTCGGTGGCGGTGGTGCTCACCTTCCTGCCGGGCCTGCAGGGCTGGCAGTTGATCGGCATGGGCCTGCCGGTGGCGGTGCTGTTCCTGCTCGCCGGGGCGCTGTTCCGGGAGCCGGAGGCCGGGGAGCCGGCGCCGGCGGAAGAGGTGGTGGCCGGCGCCGGGCCCTGGCTGCGCTTCACCGGGCTGATCGGGGTGATCTGCGCCGGCACCCTGGCGCTGAGCGCCGGCGCCGGCTTGAGTTACCCCCGGGCGGTGACCCTGAGCTGTCTGTCGGTGGTGGTGTTGGGTCTGGCCTGGGGGGCCTGGCGCGGCGAGCGCCCGGCCCCACCGTCGCTGGCGCCGGCCTCCAACGAGCTGGTCATCGTCGGCGCGTCCGCTTTCCTCGGCGCCCTGGTCAGCGCCCTGGCGGAGCATCATCTCGGCGCCGGCCTCGCCCTGCCCGGCTGGGGCTACCCGCTGGCGGCCCTGCTGGTGCCCTGGGTGTTCTACGCCGCCGGCATGATGGGCTTCAATCCGATTCTCACCGGTACCCTGGTGGGCGCCCTGCTTGGCCCGATCTGGCCGCCGTCGGCGATTCAGGCTCTGGGGCTGTCCATGGTGTGCGGCTGGGCGATGACCGGGGTGGGCACGCCCTACGCCGCCAACGTGCTGCTGCTGGAGCGGTTCACCGGCTACCCGGCGTGGCGCACCGCGGCGGTCTGGAACCGGACCCTGGCGATCACGGTGATGGTGGCCGGCGGCCTGCTGGCGGCACTGCTTACCCTGCTGCTGACCTGAGCGGGACGGTGGTGAACCCGGCGGCGAAGGCGGCCAGCCGCTGCTCCAGCCAGTATTCCGGCTGCCCGGGCGTGCCCCGTACGAACCCCACATGCCCGCCCTGGCGGCTCAGTTCCAGGGTCACGCCGGGGCCCAGGTCGCCCTGGCCGGGCAGCACCGCCGGCGTCATGAAGGGGTCGTCCTCGGCCTGGATCATCAGCGTGGGGGTGCGGATCGCCGGCAGGCGCGGGCCGGCGGAGCATTCCGCGTAGTAGTGGGCGGCGTCGCGGAAGCCGTACAGCGGCGCGATCACCCGACCATCGAATTGCCAGAACGAACGGATGCCATCCAGGTCCAGCGCCGCCAGGCGGCGGGCCTGGTCCGGGGCCACGGTTTCCAGGTGGCGTCGCTGGCGGCGCAGATTGGCGAGCAGCTCGCCGATCAGGTGGCGCCGATAGATCCGCGACAGGCCCCGGTCCATGCGGTCCGCGCAGGTGGCCAGGCCGAGCGGCGAGCAGACCGCCACGGCGGCGCTGAGGGCGCCGCTGTCCGCCCGCGCCAGCCAGTTCAGCAGGCGGCTGCCGCCCAGGGAGACGCCCATGGCCACCAGCGGCCCGCGGGAATCGGCGGCGCGCAGATGGCGGAACACCGCGTCCAGGTCGTCGATCTCGCCGGCATGGTAGGACAGCGCCGTGTCGTTGGGCGCCGCCGCGCCCCGGGAATTGATCGCCACCGAGGCGATGCCCGCCGCCGCCAGCCGCGCCTGGGTGCCGCGCACATAGTGGGAATCGCTGTTGCCGGACAGGCCATGCAGCAGCACCACGCGCAGGACGCCGGGGGCCGGCGCCGGGCCGGCCCAGTCCAGCAGCAGATGGTCGCCGTCCGCCAGGGGCAGGGTTTCGCGCCGCCGGGTCAGGTCATCGGCGCGCCGCCACAGCGGTCCCCACAGCGTCTGCAAATGCGGCGAACGCAGCCACCACGGCGCGCGGAACGGCGCCTCCACGATTTCGGCCATCGACGGCTCTCCCCCGGAGCATGGAATCCAGGCCGGCTATGGTAGCCTTTAGCGCCGACATCGTCCGCCCCGCAGCAGAGGAATCCGATGAGACGCCGTTTCTTCGACGATCAGCCGTTCACCCAGGACCAGCCCGTGACGCTGGGGGCCGGCCCCAGCCATCACATCGCCAAGGTGCTGCGCATGAACCCCGGCGATGAACTGACCCTGTTCAACGGTCGGGGCGGGGAATGGTCGGCGGTGCTGGAAAGCGTCGGCAAGAAAAGCGTGACCGCCCGGCCGCTGGCCTTCCACGAACGGGATCGAACCGCCCCCGTGCCGGTGACCCTGGGCCTGCCGCTGATCAAGGGCGATCGCATGGACTATGCCTTGCAGAAAGCCACCGAGCTGGGGGTGGCGGCGATCCGGGTGCTGGACACCGAGCGCACCGAGGTGCGACTCAAGGGCGAGCGGGCGGCGAAGAAAGCCGATCACTGGTGGCAGGTGGTGATCAGCGCCTGCGAGCAATGCGGCCTGAACCGGCCGCCGGCGCTGGACGGGCCGCTGCCCTTGAAGGACTTCCTCGCCGCCGCCGACGGCCTGGCGCTGATCGCCCACCCCGGGGAGGCGCCCCTGGAAGCCGCCGCCCTCCGCGACGCCACGGCGGTGACGCTGCTGACCGGGCCGGAAGGGGGCTTTTCCGACCCCGAGCTGGCCGCCGCCCGGGCCGCGGGTTTCTTGCCCTTTGCGTTGGGCGAGCGGGTTCTGCGCGCGGAAACCGCGCCCGTGGCCCTGTTGGCATCTCTGTGGGCGGGACGATTGTTGCTCTGAGTGCCTGTTGCTGGTGCGCATCGCGCGCCATTTGAGACCGCCCCCACCTACCCACCGGTAAGTAGATAATCTTATTTGGTTTGTATAATCCCTTGCCCCACCAGGGCTTTTCCCCGGTGGCACGTTTTTTTGATCCCTTCTCCGGCGCGCGCACTTGGTCGCGTTTTTCTTAATGCTGGAGAAATTCCAATGTTGAATGCGAAAGTTTGGCTTGCCCCGGCGCTGTTGGGGGTGATGCTGGCGGGCTGTGGGGGCTCCGACAGTGACGACGACGACAGCACCGGAGACCCGGTCGGCGAGGCCGAATCCTTTCACTATGTGGAAGGCACCATCGCCCAGGCCCGCGCGGCCCTGCAGGCCGGTGACCTGACCTGCGAGGACATGGTCCAGGGCTACCTGGGCCGGATCGAGGCGTACGACCGCCAGGGCCCGAGCCTGCAGAGCGTGATCGCGGTGAACCCCAGCGCCCTGGACGAGGCGCGGGATCTGGACAGCCGCTACGCGGCGGAGGGTTTCCAGGGGCCGCTGCATTGCGTCACGGTGCTGCTCAAGGACAACTTCGATACCGTCGACATGCCCACCACCGCCGGTGGCCTGGCGCTGGAAACCAGCCAGCCGCCGGATGATGCCTTCAGTGTCGCCCGACTGCGCGACGCCGGCGCCATCATCATCGGCAAGGCCAACCTGGACGAGTACGCGTTCGGGTTCCGCGGCAGCAGCTCCGTGGGCGGCCAGGTGCGCAACGCCTATGATCCCACCAAGGGCCCGGGCGGTTCCTCGTCCGGCACCGGTTCTTCCATCGCCGCCAGTTTCGCCATGGTCGGCACCGGCTCCGACACCGGCGGCTCGATCCGCGTGCCGTCCAGTCTGCACGGCCTGGTGGGTATCCGCCCGAGTCTGCGGCTGATCAGCCAGGACGGCATCGTGCCGCTGGCGCACTGGCAGGATACCGGCGGCCCCATGTGCCGTACCGTGGAGGACTGCGCCCTGACCCTGAGCGCCATGGTCGGCTACGACCCGGGGGCGTTTTCCGGCCAGCGCTTCCGCTTCGATCACGACGCGGATCTGATGACCAGCCCGTTCGAGTACCAGCTCGCCACCCTGGCGCCGTCCAGCTACACCAAGTACCTGGACGGCGATGCCCTGAGCGGCGCGCGCATTGGCGTGGTGCGAGATCTGTTCGGTGACGGCCAGGGCGAGAACGCGGAGGTGCAGCGGGTCATCGAGGCGGCCCTGGAGCGCATGCGCGCCGCCGGCGCCACCGTGGAGGACGTGACCATCCCCGATCTGTCCACCATTCTCAGCGACTATCGCAGCGTGTCCCGCTATGAGTTCAAGACCAACCTCACCGAGTACCTGGCGTCCTGGCCGTCCACCACCGACGGTCACCCGCGCTCCTTCGAGGAGGTCTATCAGAGCGGTGGCTACGAGAGCCGCAATGCCGGCACCTTCGCCTTCTACGACAGCGCCGGCACGGACCTGGAAAACAACGCGGACTATCTGAAGAACATCAACGAGCGTCCCGACTATGTGCGCCAGCGTTTCCTGGCCGCCCTGGAGAACATCGACGCCAGTGGCCGCCCCGCCGGTGAACCCTTTGACGTGCTGCTGTACCCGTCGGTGCTGAGTCTGGCCCCGGATGTGGGCGGTTCGCCGAGTGCCGGCAGCAACAACCGGCTCAGCCCGTTCTCCGGCTTCCCGGCGCTGACCATGCCGGCGGGCATGGCGGACACCGATCCGGCGTTGCCGGTGGGCATGGAAATGCTCGCCCGGGAATTCGACGAGGGCACCCTGATCAAGCTGGCCTACGCCTATCAGGAGCTGGCGGAACCGCGCCAGGCGCCCACCTTCACGCCGGAACTGGAAGAGCAGCCGGAACCGGCGCCGGTGGCGCTGATCGATTGATCCCGTCGGTGGATCGTTTCCGGGCGGTGTCGGCGCTCAGCCGGCGCCGCCCTGTTTTTCCATCATGTCGGCCTGGAGAATCTCGATCCAGTAGCCGTCCGGATCCTTGATGAAGGCCAGGCCCTTCATGCGGCCATCGTCCGGTTTTTTCACGAATTCCACGTCCAGCTTTTCGAACCGCTCGGCGGCGGCGTAGACGTTCGGCACGGTGATGCCGATGTGGCCGAAGCCCTGGGGTTCGTCATTGCCGTTGTGGTAGCGAAAAGTCGCGTCGTTCTCGGTACCCCAGTTGTGGGTCAGCTCCAGCATCGCCTCGCGGCTGAAGGTGTAGGTGAGGCGCTTGGCGTCGTCGTCGGGCACCTCGGTGGCCTCGGTATCGTTGAGGTAGGTGAGAAAGTAGAGCGTGAATTCCGCTTCCGGAAAATCCAGCTTGCGGATCAGCCGCATGCCCAGCACCCGGGTGTAGAAGTCCAGGCTGGCGGCCGGATCCTTGATGCGCAGCATGGTCTGGTTGAACAGGTAGGACTGGGTCTCGCGGTCCGGCTTGTCGCACAGGCCGGGCGCGGTTTCGAAATGACGGGGCATGGTAACTCCTTGGCTAGCTGTCGGGGCCGGTTTGTGAGTAACAACTAACATTGGTTGAAATGTCTAGAAAATGTTTAGAGATATCCCAAAACTATAGCTTAGACATTCTCCAAACCTTGCCTTCAACTTTGATAAGTCCTTGATATTTATGACTTTGAAGTAGGTTTCTGATCTTGTTGGCCTTTTGCTGTTCGTCTAGAACGTCAGGTAGTTTATCTAGTAAAAGCCGATCAATGTCCGCTCGTCTTGCTTGACCAAACTTCTCTATGTATTCGCAGATCAGTTGTCTGTAGTGCTTGTCGTCGAAACCACGATTGCGAATGTACTCGGCCTTGTCTCCACTTTGTCTAGCCACTCTTGCGGAGATGTGAAGGTTGGGTTTCCTCCCTTCTATTAGTTGATGTTGCTTGAGGTGTTTAATCTGTTCACCGGAAAGTGGCTTACGTTTCTGAACACGATCCAACAGGATGATGTCGTCAAGAGAAAGTTCTGGCATTTCAGCCAGCTTCCTGGCGTAGCTCAGATCAAGCACGCGCCCGGTAATGGTAACCTGCACCGCGCTCTGCTCCAGCTGGTATTCCGGTAAGGGAAAAAAGCGATTCTTTTGAGTCACGAACATCTTGCGGATACCGCTCCCTATAGTGTCGATCATGTTCAGGTTAACCATGGCTTCAGCCAGGAAGCGGTTTCGATATCGGGTTTCAGGTGCATCGGAATGGATTACCTGCTCCACGGAGCCCGGGATAAAATCGCCGGGATTACTGAAGCACAGTCGGCCATCCTCGAATTCAACCAGCGTAACCTTTCCGCCAAGCTCATAGTCTTGGTGGGCGATAGCATTGTTAAGAGGTTCACGAATAACGAAAGGGTCGTACTGGTCGACTTCCTCGGGAAAAAGACTGCCTTCAGCAATATACCGGTACTTAAGATTGCGAATTTTCCGAAAGACTTTGTCAGCGTTAACCAGCAAGGGGCAGGAAAAATGTTCGTAATCTTTTTCCATACCATCCCGATCCTTAAGAATCCAGGTGATGGTCGGTGTCGCGGGGTTCAGAAAGTGTGATGATTCCGGCTTTCCAAGTAACAAAATAGCCGTTCGGGTAATTTCACCCTTGATGGTTACTTTAGCCTTATTCAAGAAAGTTTGATCATCCCAATCATCAATCTGTTCAGAAAATTTCGGATGCTTGGTAATGAATTCTCTACGAGCCAAGGAGATGGCTGTTGGGTCAAGATCATCCAAGGTCGCGCCGCTACAAAGCCCGGAGCTCCAATCAGAAACACTACCCTGGCGTCTTATCCGTTCAATCTCGTCCAGAGAAAGCGGCCCTAGTGACTCGCCATCGCGCCCGAAGTAATGACCTTCCCAGCTGACAGGCATGCCTTGTGGTGAAGCAGGTATTTCCATCAACAGCACCCGGCCGCGGGGGTGCTTTACAGGGTGGATATCCGCGAAAGTATGGCGGTTGGAAGTCTTGTCGGCGACTTCCTTCTTCAGCGATTGCAGTTCCTTGTGGCTGTTCCTGAACATGGTGCCAACCACGGTATGATTATCTTTTACGCCGAATACCAACCACGCGGAATCCTTTCCCTTCAGATTAGCCTCATTGCTTAGCGCCGAGACGTATTTCCCGAGTTTTCGGAAGTCGTAATTCTTCTTGGCTTCCTTGAACTCAACGATCTCGTTTTCGCCATCACCGCCAAGCAGCGCTTGGAGCCGTTCTGCAGGAGACATTGGGAGATCTCCTTATCCCGATACCTATGTATTGGTGCATGATACAGGGGATTATTTTCGCGTCGCGACCCTTGTTATGAAAAAAGGCGATAGTCCCCGGCCTCTGTGAAAAGAAGCCGGGAATCCGATTGGCGTGCCGCCAGGCTGGAGGTCAACCCGCGGTTCGTTCCACGGTTTTGAGCACTTTCTGCAGGCCGGCCACGGTGCCGCCCACGTCGCTGAGGTTGGACGGCAGCAGCAGGGTGGTGGATTCCTTGGCCAGTTTCTCGAAGGCCGAAACATACTGTTCGGCGATGCGCAGACTCACCGCTTCTTCGCCACCTTCCGTCTTCACGGCGCCGGCCACGTGGCGCAGGCCCTCGGCGGTGGCGTTGGCGATCAGTTGGATCTGTTCGGCGCGGCCCTGGGCCTCGTTGATCTGCTTGAGCTTTTCCCCTTCGGAGATATTGATCATCTCCTGCTTCTCGCCCTCGGACCGGTTGATCGCCGCCTGACGGTCCCCTTCGGAGCGGTTGATGGCGGCCTGGCGGTCGCCTTCGGATTCCGCCACCACGGCGCGGCGTTCCCGTTCCGCGCGTACCTGTTTCTCCATGGCGTCCTTGATCGAGGCCGGCAGGTTGATGTCCGCCACCTCGTAGCGCAGCACCTTCACGCCCCAGGGCTGGGCCGCCTCGTCCACGGCGCGCACCACTTCCATGTTGATCTCGGCGCGTTCCTCGAAGGTCTTGTCCAGGTCGATCTTGCCGATCACCGAACGCAGGGTGGTCTGGGCCAGTTGCTGGGCGGCCAGCACATAGTCGTCGACGCCGTAGCTGGCGGCCTTGGCGTCGATCACCTGCAGGTACATGACGCCGTCGATGGAGACCTCGATGTTGTCCTTGGTGATGCAGCTCTGGCGCGGCACGTCGCGCACGATTTCCTTGAGCGAGTGCTTGTAGGCGACCCGGTCGATGAACGGCACCAGAACATGCATGCCGGCTTCCAGTGAGGTGCGGTATTTGCCCAGCCGTTCGACCACGAAGATCTGCCGTTGCGGCACGATGCGCACGGTCATGAACAGCAGAATGATCACGCCCAGGGCGAGCAGAGCGGGAATGATGAGTCCCATCATGATATCGGTTCCTTAGAAAGAGAAAGTCAGTCCTCGGAGGACCAGGGGGCCACGGTCAGCCATAAACCCTCGTGGCGAAGAATGCGCACCATCTGGCCGTCGTTCAGGGGGTGGGAGGATTGCGCCTGCCACAGGGCGCCGCGATAGCGCACCGTGCCGACGCCGTTCTCGAAGGCACCCTGCACGGTGGCCCGGGCGCCCACCAGGCCGGCGCTGTCCTCGCTGGTGGCGCCCTGGGTCTCGCGGCCGAACAGCCGCTCGCGCAGGTAACGGCGCGCCACCACCAGCAGCACCAGGCTGAGCACCGCGAACAGGGTGATCTCCCAGACCAGGCTGTCGATCAGACCCAGCCAGACCAGCGTTCCCACCAGCAACGCGGCCAGGCCGAGAAAAATGGTCACCAGGCCGGAAATGGCGAACTCCGCGATCACCAATACCAACCCCAGAATGATCCAGTAACTGTACTCCGGCATGCGCCCCTCCCTCCTGGTGGCGATACGTTATCACCGTGGCCGGTTGCGGTCCGTGCCACGGTTCATGGTCAGCGGTTTCAGTGCTCGTGGCCGCCGGGCCCGTGGGCATGGCCGTGGGCTTTTTCCTCGTCGCTGGCGTCGCGCACCTCCATGACCCGCATTTCGAAGCGCAGGCGCAGGCCGGCGAGCGGGTGGTTGGCGTCCACGTCCACGGTCTTCAGGCCCACCTTGAGCACGGTGACCCGGCGTGGGCCCTGCTCGGTGCGCACCTCCACCACCTTGCCCGGGCGCAATTTGCCGGCGTGCTTGAGGTACTTGGCGGACAACCGCTGGCGCAGGGACTCGTCGCGGTGCCCGTAGGCCCGCTCCGGTGGCAGCGTCGCGCTCACCGCGTCGCCGGCGTCCTTGCCGTCCAGGGCGTCCTCCAGGCCACGCAGGATATTGCCATGGCCATGCAGGTAGGAAAGCGGTTGTTCCGCCGGGCTGTGTTCCAGCTCCAGGTCGTGGTCGGCGTCGAACAGGGTGTAATGCAGGCTGACCACCTTGTCTTTCTCGATCGGCATAATGTCTTTCTCCACGGGGAGCGGTGATTCTGCTTCGCCGGCGCGAGGCTGGCAAGGTGGCGCCGACGCGGGCATGCTGCGCCATGTCATGAATATCGGGAGGCGCCCATGTCCGGGTCCAGGAAGGTGGTGATCGCGGCGATGGCCGGCAACATGCTGATCGCCGTCACCAAGTTCGTCGCGGCGGTGATCACCGGCAGTTCCGCCATGCTCTCCGAAGGCATCCACTCACTGGTGGACACCGGCAACGGCGCGTTGTTGCTGCATGGCATGAAGCGGGCGAAAACGCCGGCCAACGAGCGGTTCCCCTTCGGCCACGGCAAGGAGGTGTATTTCTGGGCGTTCGCCGTGGCAATCCTGATCTTCGCCCTGGGCGCCGGCATTTCCCTCTACGAAGGGGTGGTGCACCTGATGCACCCGGAGCCGATCAGCAATCCGGTCATCAACTACGTGGTATTGGGGCTGGCCATGGTGTTCGAAGGCACCGCCTGGAGCATCGCCCTGAAGGAGTTTCGTCGCACCAAGGGCGACCGGAGCTACGTGGAGGCGATCAGCCGGGGCAAGGACCCGACCACCTTCGTGGTGCTGTTCGAGGATTCCGCCGCCATGCTGGGCCTGGTGGTGGCGCTGCTGGGCGTGCTGCTCAGCCAGCTCACCGGCGCGCTCTGGTTCGACGGCCTGGCGTCGATCCTGATCGGCCTGATCCTGGCCGGCACCGCCTGCTGGCTGGCCTACGAGACCAAGGGCCTGCTGATCGGCGAGGCGGCCAACCCCCGGGTGGTGGCTGGCATCCGCCGGGCGGCGCTGTCCATGCCCAGCGTGGACGCGGTCAACGAAGTGCTGACCATGCACATGGGCCCGGATTTCATTCTGGTGAACATCAGCGTCACCTTCTCGCCGTCCCTGGGCACGCGCCGCCTGGAAACCGTCATCGCCGAACTGGACCGCACCCTGAAAGCCCAGGACCCGCGCATCAAGCGGGTGTTCGTGGAGGCGGAATCGCCGGCGTCCTGAGCCGCCGGGTCACCGTGGACGGCGGCCCGGCAGCATGCGCTTGAGGGTGGCGTCCCGGTCCACCCAGTGATGCCAGAGGGCGCCGGCCACGTGCAGCACGATCAGCGCCAGCAGGGCGTTCCAGAGCCATTCCTTGTGCAGGTCTTCCAGGCGCTCGGCCAGGGCCGTGTTGGCGGGCAGCCAGGCCGGGATCGCCAGGCCGGCGGGCAGCGGCGTGCTCTTGCCGTCCAGCTGGCGCATCAGCAGGCCGGTGACCGGCATCGCCAGCACCGCCAGATACAGCAGGCCATGCACCGCCGTGGCCAGCCGTTGTTGCAGGCGGCCGCCCAGGGGCGCCGGCGGGCGGTGGCTGGCCCGCCACACCAGGCGGATGACCATCACCGCCAGGGCCGAGGCGCCCAGGGTGAAGTGGGCGATGATCCAGTAATCCCGCCAGGGGTTGCCCCGGGGCACCAGCTCGTGCAGCTCCACGCTGGCCCAGACCGCCAGCAATAGAAAGGCGATCAGCCAGTGCAGCGTCTTGGCCGTGTTGGTCCAGGTGTTGGTTGTGTCCATGGTTTCCCGCTCCCGTTGTTGGTTCCCGGCCAGTATCGCCGGCCAGGCTTAACGGAAGCTGAGCGGGATCAGGGACGCGGGGGATTTTTCGGCGCCAGGCCCAGGGCCTCGCGGCTTTCGCCGCGCGCCGCCCGGCGCAGCAGGGACAGGGAGTGGCGGTACCAGGTACGGCGGCCGCCGGGTTCCCATTTGAACCGCTTGTAGGTCCATTGGTACTGCGGCAGGTTGCGGCGGATGCAGGTTTCCAGGGAGCGGTTGAGGGGGGTGAGCACGCAGGTCTCGCCCTCGGCGTTTTCCAGTTCCGTGGCCGGTTCGAAGTGCACGCGCACGTCGCGTACGCCGCCTTCCCCCCGGTAGCAGGAGACGATGAAGATGCGCGGTCGGTAGCGGCGCACCAGCTTGTCCACCAGGGCCGGGGTGGGCACCGGGTGGCCGAAGAAGGGAATGAAGGGATTGCTGCGGTTGCCCGGGTTGTGGTCCGCCAGCAGCGCCAGGGTGCCGTTGCCGCGCAGGGTGGCCAGGCCTTCCTTGACGCCCTGGCTGTTGGTGGGCACCAGCCGGCAGCCGGTGCGCTCGCGGGCTTTCTTGACCAGGGCGTCCACCAGGGTGGCCGGGTGCGGCTGGTACATCACCGTGGTGTTGCCCTGGCGGCCCAGATACAGGTTGATGGTTTCCCAGCTGCCCTGGTGCAGGGACAGCAGCAGCACCGGCCGTTCCTCGGCGCAGGCATCCAGATAGGCCCGTTCGCCGTGAATTTCGGTGATCCGCGCCAGGGTCTGCTCCACCGGGCGTTGCCAGACATGGGCGAACTCGCAAAACGAGCGGCCCAGTTCCCGCAGGCTCTGGCGACCGATGCGGCGCGCCTCCGGCAGGCTCAGCGTCGGCTGGGTGGCGAGCAGATTGATCAGCACGGTGCGGTAGGCGCTGGCGTAGCGCAGCGGCACCCGCGTAATCAGGTCGCCCAGCAAGGCGCCCAGCCCGGCCGCGATGGGCAGCGGCAGCCAGGCGACGAAACGCATCAGCCAGCGTAGCCGTTGTCCGCGCGTATGGGCGCTCATCCGGTGGCGTCCTCCAGTTCCCCGTCGTGGAGCGCCAGGGTATCGCCGTGGCCGGGTACGCGAAAAGCCTTGTCGGCCACGCCGTGGCGCCGGCGAGCCTCGGCCAGGGCCCGGGGCGGCTCGTCCAGGGGCTCGTCGGTGAGCACGAAGGTGCCCCAGTGCATGGCCAGGGAGCGATGCGCCTGCAGATCCCGGTGGATGCGCACGGCCTCGTCCGGATTGATGTGCACCGGCGACATGAACCAGCGTGGCTGGTAGGCGCCGATCGGCAGCAGGGCCACGTCCACCGGGCCGAGCACCTGGCGGATTTCCTGGAACACCGGCGCGTAGCCGGTATCCCCGGCGAAGAACAAACGGAAATCGGGCCAGTCCAGGCGCCAGCCGCACCACAGGGTGCGGTTGCGGTCACCGGCCGCCCGGCCGCTGAAATGCTGGGCCGGCACGCAGAAGGCGTGGAACGCCGGGTCCCGGTGGTGTTGCCACCAGCCCAGCTCCACCACCTGTTTGATGCCCCGGCGGCGCAGCCAGGCGCCCACGCCGGTGGGCGCGAACCAGCGCAGCCGGTCGCCGAAGCGCCGGTTCAGGGCGCGCACGGAGTCCCGGTCCAGGTGATCGTAGTGGTTGTGGGAGACCAGCACGGCGTGGATTTCGGGCAGTTCATCGATGCTCAGGGCCGGCGGCACGGTGCGTTTGGGGCCGGCGAAGGACAGCGGCGAGCAGCGTTCCGAGAACACCGGGTCGGTGAGCAGGTTCCAGCCCTGGTACTGCACCAGGTAGGTGGCGTGGCCGATCCAGGTGAAGCGCGGCGCGTCCGCCGGCGCTCGCAGCAGCGCCGGGTCCGGACGGCGTACCGGGAAGTCGAGCCTGGCCGGGAAGCGGCCTCGGGTTTCCCGCTGCCAGCGCAGGAATTCGCGCAGGCCGTGGTGGGGGGTGGGGTGGCGGTTAAGGAAGCGGCGCCCGTCGTGGAGGCGCTCCGCCGCCAGTCGTTCCAGGCGGGCCCAGTCAATCATGAACGCAGGCCGGCCACCGCCCGTTCCACCGCGTCCAGGTCCGGAATCACCGCCAGATCGCCGCCCACCTGGACGTACATGGATTCCGCCGGCCCGGTGTCGCCGGGTTCTTCCACCGGGTCGCCCTTGTCGACGCGCAGCAGGCGCGGAATGCCCTGCACCACCACGGCGTAGAAGCGGGTGTGGCCGGCCACGGTGTTGATCACCGCGATGCGCGCCTCCGCGCCGATGGCCACCTGGCCGGATTCATTGAGCTTCTCGAAGGACACCAGCGGCAGTTCCTGCTCGCGCCAGTTGAGCCAGCCGAGCAGCCATTCCGGGCCGTGGCCGGGGCGGTCGGGCTGGCGCAGGGGAATCACCTCCGCCACCACGATATTGGGGATCAGCCAGGGGCGCCCCTTCATGGGAATCAGCAAGCTCGGAATGTCGTCGGGAATCTGGGCGTCGGACATGGTGACTCTTATCCTCGGTTTTTGTCGGGCCGGTCAGGCGGCGGGGCCGGCCGCCACCTGCCGGCGCACCCGGTCCACCAGTTGCCGGGCCAGTTGTTCCGGCGTGCCGTTGAAGGCCACGCAGCCGGTTTCGCGCACCGCGTCCGGCTGGCTGCTCACCGCGCAGCTGTCGGCGGTCTGCGCCCACACCTGGGTACCACCAGCGGCCAGCCGGGGCGCGGCGATGGCGCCGTCGTTGCCCATCCCGGAGAACAGGATGGCGCCGTCGCAGTGGCCGAAGCCGTCGGCCACATTATGCAGTACCTGGTCGATGCACGGGGCATAGGGGCCTTCCCAGCCCCGGCCGCTGCGGCGCACGGTGCCGTCGGCGGCGAACTCGATGCTCTGGTCCACCGGCGCCACCAGCAAGTGGCCGTGGGCCAGCCGGCTGCCGTCGCCAGCCACCCGGCAGGTTACCTGGCTGTCACGGCACAGCACCTGGCAGAGTGTATCGAGAAAGCCGCCGTCGATGTGTTGCGCGAGTATGAACGCCACCGGCAGATGGGGTGGCAGGCAGTCAAGAAACTGTTTCACCGCCGCTGGGCCGCCCAGGCTGGCCCCCAATACCCAGACCCGCCCGGCGCCGGTCCGTTCCCCGTCGGGCAGGGCCTGGAACTCCCGGGGCTCGGGAATCGGCGCCGGCGCCGGTGCCCGGGGCAGGGTTTCCAGGCGTTCCTCCACGGCCGGGGCGCCGATGTAACCCACCAACTTGGTGACCAGGCGGCGCTCCCAGCGCGGATAATGCTCGGCGGTGCGCGCCGGGGCCTGGCCGTCGCAGAACAGCAGCGGCGCGGAGGTCCGCTCCAGCAGGTGATCCAGAAACGGCTGCCAGCGGTCCTCCCGGGACAGGTCCACCACCCACAGGTCCAGGGCGTCCTCGGCCAGCCAGCGGGCTTCCAGATGCTCCGGGTCGGTGTTCACCACCACCCGGTAACCCTGGCCCTTGATGGCGCCGGCCAGCAGGTGACCCTGCAGGGTATCGTCGGCGATCACGCCCACCCTGCCGGACGCCGCCGCCATCAGGCGCGGATCTCCCCGGTCTCGCCGAGCAGCTCACGGAGGGTGGAGAGCAGCTCGTTCTCCTGGAACGGTTTGCCCATGTAGGCATTCACGCCGATGTCGAAGGCACGCTCGCGGTGCTTCTCGCCGGTGCGCGAGGTGATCATGATGATCGGCACCGCGCGCAGGCGGTCGTCGTGGCGCATGTGGGTGGCCACCTCGAAGCCGTCCATGCGCGGCATCTCGATATCCAGCAGCATGGCGTCCGGGGTTTTCTCTTCCAGGGTGGCGATGGCGTCGATGCCGTCCTTCGCGGTGATCACCTCGAAGCCGCTGCGCTCCAGCAGGCGGCCGGTGACCTTGCGCACCGTCACCGAGTCGTCCACCACCATGATCAGTGGCGCCGCGCGGCCTTCGTCCTCGTCCTCCAGGACCGGCACGTCCGCCGCCGGCTCCGGCGCCCGCTCCGGCAGCGCTTTCTGCTGGGCCTGGGCGGCGCGGATCAGCGAGTGGATGTCGAGAATGATCACCACGGCGCCGTCGCCGAGAATGGTGGCGCCACTGATGCCGGCCACGCTGGCCAGCTGCGGGCCCACGGATTTCACCACCACTTCCCGGGAACCGATCAGGGTGTCCACCACCAGAGCCACGCTGTGGTCGGCGCTGCGGATCAGCAGCACCGGCAGGGGCTGGGTCTGGTTTTCCAGGTTGGGGGCGCGGGTGTCGTGGACGAAGCGGCCCAGGTAGCTCAGGTCGTAGGCCTGGCCGGCGTAGTGGTAGGCCGGCGCTTCGCCGTCGCCGGCGTGTTCCAGATAATCGCTCAGCTCGTAGGGACTGGCGCGCACGATGCCCTCGATCTGGCTGAGCGGGATGGCGTAGGCGTCCTCGCCGACGCGCACCATCAAGGCCCGGTTCATGGCCAGGGTGAACGGCAGACGCACCAGGAAGCGGGTGCCCTTGCCGGGCTGGGAGTCGATGATCACCGAACCGCCCAGTTGCTTGATTTCACTGGCCACCACGTCCATGCCCACGCCCCGGCCGGACACCTGGGTGACCTGGCTGGCGGTGGAGAAGCCGGCGTGGAAGATGAACTGCTGGATTTCGTGGTCGGGAAGCTGGGCGTCCTCGGTCATCAGGCCGCGCTCTATGGCTTTGCGGCGCACCGCCTCGGTGTCGATGCCGCGACCGTCGTCGGCCAGGGTGAGCACCACCTCGCCGCCCTCCCGGGCCAGTTCCAGGCTGATGTGGCCGCCCTCTTCCTTGCCCGCTTCGCGGCGTCGTTCCGGCAGCTCGATGCCGTGGTCCACGGCGTTGCGCAGCATGTGCTCCAGGGGCGCCACCACCCGCTCCATCAGGGTGCGGTCCAGCTCGCCTTCCGGGTTGAGCACGTCGAAGGTGACGCGCTTGCTCAGCTCGCCGGAAATCTGCCGCACGATGCGGCGCAGGCGCGGCACCAGCCGGGAGAACGGCACCATGCGGGTGCGCATCAGTTTTTCCTGCAGGTCGGTGTTGACCCGCTGTTGCTGCAGCAGCAGCGTTTCCGTGTCGCGGGTGCGGTCGAGCAGGGTGTTCTTCAGGTCCAGCAGGTCCGAGGCGGATTCCGACAGCTGCTTGGTGATCTGATGCAGCTCGGAGTACTGGTCCATTTCCAGGGGGTCGAACTTGTCGTCGAATTCGCCCCGGTCCACGCCCTTCTGGTAGTTGGACAGAATCTGCGCTTCGGTTTCCACGTCCAGGCGGCGCAGCTGCTCATAGAGTCGGGTCACGGTGGCGCCCATTTCCGCCACGTTGAAGCCGAACTCGCTGATGCTCTGTTCCACCCGGCTGCGGTTGATGGACGTTTCGCCGGCCAGGTTCACCAGGGCTTCGAGCACGTCGGCGCCCACCCGCACCATTTCCTGGGGCTGGGCCTGGGGGCGGCGCTCCTCGCGGCGCGGCTGGCCGCCGGCCGGGTGCTCCGCTTCCACGGTGGCCGGCGGGCCCGCCGGCGCCGGACGCCGGGCGATGGCGTCGCGCAGGGCGGCCAGGCGCTGGTTGATGGCGTCGAAGTGGCCCAGCATGGCCTCGAAATCGTTTTCTTCCGGATCTCGGCGCTGGCTTTCCAGGCGCGTGATCAGGCTCTCCAGGCGGTGGCTTTCCTCGCCCAGGTCATTGAGACCGGCCAGGCGGGCGCCGCCCTTGAGGGTGTGCAGGGCGCGTTTGAGGTCGTCGCTGAAGTCGCGGCTTTCCGGATGGTCGCGCCAGGCGGTGAGGCAGCCGTCGATGATCTCCGCCAGCTCCTCGGATTCCTCCAGGAAGACGTCCAGAATCTCGGCGTCCACCTCGTCCGGCAGAGCGTCCTCGGCCGGCTCCGTCGACGGCGCGGGGGCGGGCTCCGGCGGCGCCGGTTCGGCGGTCTCCGGGGCGGGGGCCGCCGCCGGTGGCAGCTGGAAGCCGTCCGGGTCGTTCAGATAATCGTGCACCGCCCGGATCAGGTGGTCCGCCGGGGTCAGTGGCCGCTCGGCGGTGACCGCCTCCACCATCTCCGCCAGCCGGTCGTGGCAGCGGTGCAGCAGATCGAACAGCGCCGGCCGCGTCGCCACCCGCTCCAGGCCCAGGGCTTCGTAGAGGGTTTCCAGCTCATGGCCCAGGTCGCCCAGCTCGGTGACCTCGGCCATGCGGGCGCCGCCCTTGAGGGTGTGCAGGTCACGCTGCAAGGCCTGCAACTCCAGAGTGTTGCCCGGTTCCGCGATCCAGGTTTCCAGGCTCTGGCCGGCGGATTCCAGGATGTCGTTGGCTTCTTCCAGGAAGATCGCCACCAACTCCGGGTCGCGCTCCGGGGCCGGTTCCGCCGCGGGGTCTGTTTCCGGGACCGCCGCCGGCGATTCCGGGGCCGCCGGCGCGGCCGGGTTCAGGGCGGCCCGGGACAGGGTCTCGACCACGTCCGGCGCCGGCGCCGGGGCGCGGCCCTGGCGCAGGGCGTCGATCATGTCCGCGAGCCGGTCGTGGCCTCGGTGCAGCACGTCGAACAGGGACGGCGCCGGTGCCGGCCGGTCCGGTCCGCCGGCCACTTCGTAGAGGTTTTCCAGCTCGTGGGCCAGATCGGCCACCGGGGTGACGGCGGCCATGCGGGCGCCGCCCTTGAGAGTGTGCAGATCCCGCTGCAGGGCCAGGCGGCTGTCCGCCTCGCCCTGTTCCCAGGCGGCCAGATGCTCGCTGGCGGCCAGCAGCAGATCCTCGGCCTCTTCCAGGAACAGAGCGGTGAGCTCCGGGTCCAGGTCGGCGCGAGGGCCGTCGGACGGCGGGGCCGGGGCGTCGCCTTCGCCGTTCGCCGGCCAGGTGTCCGCCGCCGCCGGGCCGCCACCGGGCCCGCCCGGGCCGGGGGTTTCCGCCAGATCGCGGAGGGCGTCCACCAGGCCCAGTTCGGCGCGCACGGTCTGGCCGGCGGCCAGGCAGTCCATCATGTTCATTAGCGCTTCGTGGCCTTCCCGGGCCAGCTCCAGGAGCCGGTCGCTGAAGCCCAGGCGGCCCTGATTGACCGCGGAATAGACCGTGGCCAGGGCCCGCGCCAGACCGTGGATTTCGTCCAGGCCGGCGGTGCTGGCGCTGTTGGCCAGCAGTTCCAGTTCGTCGCGCAGGCGGGCCAGCTCGGCGGTGTGGCCCGGGTCCGCGGCCCACTGCTCGAGCAGGTTGTCGGTGTCGATGATCAGGTCCATGCCCTCGGACAGGAACACGGACAGGATATGCGGATCGGTGCCCTCGCTGTCCTCGTTAAGGGCCTCGCGGGCGGCCAGCAGGCGCGCGATCAGCGGCGGCGCGTCGGGCAGGGGCACCGGGCCGTCGCCCAGGTCGGTCAGGCCGCGCCGCAGTTGCTCGTGGGCTTCGCGAATCAGGGTGACCAGTTCATCGTCGGCGCGGCGGCCGCCGTTGATCAGCTCCTTGACCAGTTTCTCCGCCGGTTCCGCCAGCTCCGCCACGGCGTTGATCTCGGCCATGCGGGCGCTGCCCTTGAGGGTGTGCAGAGCGCGGTGCACCTGGTCGTCCACCGGATGTTCGGAGAGGTGCGGATCCAGGGAATCCAGCCACTGGCTCACCAGCGCCAGATTGCGCTCCGCCTCGCTGCGGAAGATGTCCAGCAGCACCGGGTCGGCGTCTTCCGCCGCCGGTTCGTCGCCGGCGCGGGCCGGCTGTTCCGGCGGCAGCTCGAATTCCAGGCCGTCCAGGTCGGCGAGCGGGTCCGGGTCGGTCGGTGACGGCGCCGGCTCGAAGGCGCTCAGGGTGATTTCCTCGCCGTCGTCGTCCTCGTCGGTGGGCGCGTCGGGCCCGGCGGCGGTTTCCGGCGGCGCCGGTTCGTCGGCCAGGTCCCCGTCAATCCGGGGCACCCGGTCCAGCTTGCCGCCGTCGGCCAGGGTGAAGGCGGCCTCTTCCAGGGGCGCCACGTCGAACGGCGGCGGCTGGCGTTTGGCGAAGGCGTCCACCAGGGCCGGGATCAGGCCGTGCACGGTGCGCACCAGCTCGATCAGAGTGGCGTCCGGTTCGATGCTGCGATCGATCACCCGGTTCATCATGTTCTCGATGGACCAGGCCAGTTCGCCCACCGTGGTGGCGCCCACCATGCGGCCGGAGCCCTTGAGGGTGTGGAAGGCGCGGCGGAATTCCACCAGCGCCGTTTGGTCGCTGGTGTTGGCGGCCCAGCGAGGGAAGTACTGGTCCAGGGCCTCGAGCACCTCGCCGGCTTCTTCCACGAAGATCTCGATGATCTCGTCGTCGATCAGGTCGTCGTCGTCCCCGGTGTCCGCTTCCGGTTCGAGGGCCGGTTCGTCGGCGGAGTGACCCGGGGTGTCGTCGATGGCCTCTTCGGCCTCTTGGTCGGTGGTGTCCCCGGCGTCGTCGTCCGGCGCCTCGGTGACCTCCGGTTCGTCATCGGCCTCCGGCAGGGGGTAGCCCAGATCGCCGACGCTGGCCCGGGCCAGGTCGAGAATATCGTCCCGGGTTTCCGGGTCGTCGCTGAGCCGCTCCAGGTAATATTCCACCGAAGTGATGGCGTCGGCCAGGGTGTCCATGCTGCGCCAGTCCGGGTTCGCTTCGCCGGGCATCAGGCGTTCTTCCACGAAGCGCACGCACTGGCGCAGGATGTCCGCCGGGCGGGTCAGCTGCACCACTTCCAGGCCGCCGCGCACGGCGTTGAGCCGTTCCGGCACCGGCCGCAGGTGGGCCCGGTCCCATTGCGAGGCGATGAACTCGACGATGCCGTCCTTCGCTTCCTCCAGGCCGGCGCGGCATTCGCGCAGCACCGCGTCCATGGCCTGGCCCACGTGGCTGGGCAGGGCATCGCCGGTGAGCGGCGCCGGGCGGCGGTTGTCGCCGCCGATACCGGCCAGAGTGGCTTCCACGTAGAGCAGCGCGCCGGCCACATCCATCAGGGTGTCGCGCTGGGCCGGGCGGCGCCGGCCGACGATGTCCTCCATTACCTTGAGCTGTTCTTCCACCAGGGCCCGGGGCTGGCCCAGGCCGAGCATGGCGACGGTGTCGGAGACCTGCTTGAGGCGGATGGTTTGCGGCTCCAGGCTGGCCGGGTCGGAGTCGCCTTCGTGGACGAAGCGCTCCAGGGCGTCCTTCACCTGGGTGATCTCCTCGGACAGGGCGCTCACCACCGACCCCATGGCCACCGCGTCCGGGCCGGTCATGCGCTCGCGTTCGGCATTGACCAGATCGTCCGAGGGCAGTGCCTCGTCCAGGCGGAAGCCGGCGCGCACCTCGCGGATGCGCGGGCTGTCGTGCTCCGCCTTGGCGATGTAATAAAGCAGGTTCTTGAGGAGCTCCGGCGGCGCCGGCCGTTCCAGGCTGTCGGCACCCTCGGCGGCCAGTTCCCGCAGGGTGCGGTCCACCTGGCCGAGGATCTGTTTCACCGAGGAGCCAAGGCTGATCACTTCTTCCTGCAGCCCTTCGGCGAGGCCGTCGGCGATGCGCCACAGCGGTGCCCGGGCGGCCTCGCCGGTAACCTGCTCCAGCTTGGCGAACACCTTGCGCATGTAGCCCAGGTTGCGTTCGGTGTCGTCGTTGCGCATCAGGCCCACCAGGGCGAGCTGAAACATCTGGCGGATTTTGCGCGCCAGCTGGCCGAAGCGCGGGTCGTCGCGCACCGCGTCCGGCACCCGGCCCCGGCCTTCGGCCTCGCGCATGTCCGGCTTGAACAGGGCGGTTTCGGAGAGCAGCGCTTCGCCGCGGGCGGCGCGCAGGTCGTTGAGCAGGGGCAGCAGCACCACCGGCAGGTCGCGCCGGTTGCTGGCCACCCGGTCCAGGTAGGGCGGCAGCTGCAGGATGGCGCGCATCAGGGTTTCCTGACCGTCGCTCACGTTACCCACGCGCCGGTCCACCAGGGCGCGGGCCAGTTTCTCCATTTCCTCGGCGAGCAGGGCGGCGCCGTAGAACTCCACCATCTGCAGGGTGCCGTACACCTGGTGCAGATGGGTTTGGCAAAAGCGCATGCGCGTGGAGTCGTTGGGATTCTCCACGAAGGCTTCCAGGGCCTGCTGGGCCTGGTTCAGGGTTTCCTGGATCTCCCCTCGAACCCAGTCCAGTGCCAGATAGTCGTGACGGTCGCTCATGACGTCTCCCGCGTTATTATTGCCGGCGCCGGAAGGCCAGGGTATCCGCGAACTGCACCCTTTCCAGACGCGGATCCTGCCAATCGGTGATTTCGCCGGGTCCGAGCACCAGCAATCCCCCAGGTGCCAGCCGGCCCGCGAGCCGGGTCACGATCTGACGTTTCCGCCAGCGGCGGAAGTAGATCAGCATGTTCTGACAGAAAATCAGGTCCATGTTGTCCATGGGCGCCTGATCCAGATTCAATACGTTCAGATAGGCGAAGCACACCCGCTCGCGGAGGGTGTCGCCGGCCTGCAGGGTGTTGGCGTCCACCTCGGTGAAGTAGGCCTGGCGCAGGCGCGGATCGATCTGCTCCACGCGCCGCCGACCGAACACGCCACGCCGGGCCTTGGAAAGGGTGGGCAGGCTGATGTCGGTGCCGGTGATGCCGTAGAACAACTCCTTGTCGGCATCGGCGAAGCGTTCCTGGATCAGCATCGCCAGGGAGTAGGCCTCCTCGCCGGTGGAGCACCCCACGCTCCAGGCATTGAGGGTGGCGCCGGCCTCCCGTTCCGCGGCGAAGCGGTTGACGAAATCCTCCACCAGGGCGAAGGAGCCCGGGTGGCGAAAAAAGCTGGTTTCCTGCACCGTGAGTCGGTCCACCAGCACCGACCATTCCATGGCGCGGGCCTCGGTGGCGCCGGTCACCAACTGCTCGTAGTAGGTGTCGTAGCCGTCGATGCCCAGTTCGCGCATGCGAATGTTGAGGCTGGTCTCCAGGAACGGTTTGCGCTCCGGCGCCAGGGTCATGCCGGTACGCTCCTCCAGCAACGCCTGCCACAGTTGGAACTGCTCGGCGTCCATGGCGGGGGCATTCTTGATCGACCAGCGATCTGTCACTGCGTAACCCATGGTTCCGTCTCCGGAACCGGCCCGGGCCGGTTCAGGAATGTTCCGGCAGGCGGAAGCCGGCCACCGAGTTCCGCATCTCCTGGGCCATTTCCGCCAGATCGCCAATGGAGCGGGCGGTGGCGGTGGTACCGGCGGAGGTCTGCGAAGTAATTTCCTGGATCACGTTCATGGTGTTGGAGATGTGACCCGCGGAGGCCGCCTGCTGGCGCGCCGCGTTGGAAATGTTCTGGATCAGGTCGGCCAGGTTCTTGGATACGTTTTCGATTTCTTCCAGGGCGACACCGGCGTCCTGGGCCAGGCGCGCGCCCTTCACCACCTCGGCGGTGGTGGCTTCCATGGAAATCACCGCCTCGTTGGTGTCGGTTTGAATCGTCTTCACCAGGGTTTCGATCTGCTTGGTGGCGGCGGCGGAGCGTTCCGCCAGGCGTTGTACTTCGTCCGCCACCACCGCGAAGCCGCGGCCGGCTTCCCCGGCCATGGACGCCTGGATCGCCGCGTTCAGTGCCAGAATGTTGGTCTGGTCGGCGATGTCGTTAATCAGGCTCACGATGTCGCCAATCTCCTGGGAGGATTCACCCAGGCGCTTGATCCGTTTGGAGGTCTCCTGGATCTGCTCGCGGATGGTGTCCATGCCGTGGATGGTGGCCTGCACCACCTCGGCGCCCTTGTTGGCGATCGCCACCGCCTTTTCCGCCACCGCGGCGGACTCGGCGGCGTTGGCGGATACCTGGTCAATGGACACCGCCATCTCGTTCACCGCCGCCGAGGCGCCGGCGATTTCCTGGGCCTGGTGCTCGGAGGCTTCCGCCAGATGCATCGCCGTGGACTGGGTTTCCTGGGCGGCGGAGGCCACCTGCACGGCGGAGTTGTTGATGGTCTGTACCAGACTGCGCAGCTGGTCGATGGAGTAGTTGATGGAGTCGGCGATGGCGCCGGTGAAGTCCTCGGTCACCGTCGCTTCCACGGTCAGGTCACCGTCCGCCAGGTCGCCCAGTTCGTCGAGCAGACGCAGAATCGCCGCCTGGTTCCGCTGGTTCTCACTTTCCAGCTCGTTACGGCGGCGGGCCGCTTCGCGGTTACGCTGCAGCATGATCAGGAAGAACATCAGCACGGCGATACCGGCGCACACCGCGCCCAGCCACAGTGACGGGAACAGGCCGGTGGTGCTGCGCTCGAACTGATCGTTCAGGTTGGTGGATTCCTGCAGCAAATCCTGGGAGGTGCGGAAGATGGTGTCCGCCGCGCTGGAGACCTGGAACAGCTCCGGCGCGGTGTACAGGATGGCGTCCACGGACTGGGTAACGAACTCGTCGAACAGCCGGGAAATGCGGCCCAGATAGTTGAGGGCCTCTGGATTGGTGATGCGCTCGATGCCCATGGCCGCGTCGCCTTCCAGCATGCCGTTGAGCACGCGGCCGAATTCGGTGGCGTCGCGGCCGAAGTTGTCCGCCGCGATCACCGCGCTGTCGTCGCCTTCCAGCACCCGGGAAATGGAGCGCAGAATCCGTTCGGTGAGCCAGATCTGGCGCTGGGCGAAGGCCACCTGGTCCGGGGCGGCGTTGTTTTCCACCAGGATGTCCACCACCGCTTCGTACTCGGACTGCAGCTGGGGAATGGCCTGGGCCAGGGTGTCGGCCACTTCGTGCAGGTCGAGGACCGCGTTGCGGCCGTTGATGATGGTGGCGGTGTTGTCGCTGGCCTGATCCCACAGGGACTGCAGGCGCTGCTTGACCTGCTCGTCCGCCATGGGCTCCTGGCGGAGCTGGTTCCAGGCGGCCTGGAAATCACCCCGGGAGTCCTGCAGCAGCGCGAAGGCGTCCGCGTTCCCGGAGGAGGCTTCCAGCGCGTTCTTGGCGATCTGCTGGGACACCACGCGCAGCTCCGAGGCGGCGGTGATGTTTTCCTGGGCCTGGTTGGCCCGGGTGGCCGACAGCAGGAAGTTGGCCAGCGCGAGGGCGATGAAAATGGCAAGCCCGACATACAGGGCGATGTTGAGCGGATTGCCGCCCGCGCTCCCCCGCGCCTTGCTGAACAAGTTTCCCGGTTTGAACTTCATAACTGGCTCCTGGCCTGGCTCTGTTCTTATCTCCCCAGCGCGGCCATGCCGTCAGCCCGTGCGGGCCGCCTGCATGAAGCGCGGATCCTGCGCCAGCCGTCTCAGGCTGAACACGGACCAGAGTTCCCCGTCCCTCTTGTAGCCGCCGCGCAGGTAAGGCCCCACGTGCTCTTCCCGCTCCGGTGGCACCGGCCGGTACGCGTCGAGGGGGAAGTGCTGCATGCCCAGCACCTCATCCACGATCACGCCGGTATACAGATCGTCCTGATCGAGCACCAACAGTCTGCGCCGTTTCTCCTGCAGCTCCGAGGGCTGGCCGAGAAAACGGCTCAAATCCATGACCGTCATCAGGCGGCCGCGAACATTGGCCACCCCTTTCATCCACTGCATCACCCCCGGTACCCGCGTGTAGGCGGGCACCGAGAGAATTTCCGATACCTCGTCCATGGGCGCCACGAAATGGCGCTGGTCGAGGGTGAAGCCGACCCCGCTCCAATAGTCGACCGCGTCCTCCTGCATGGGCAGGTCGGCGGCCTGCTGGCGGCAACGGACGAAATAGTCCGCCAGCTTGATGAAGGCGGCGGAAGCGGCGGCGTTCATAAGGTCCCCGCCGTCATGCGCCGGCCAGCTGCCGATCCACGGTCTGCAACAGAACGTCCTCGTCCACCGGCTTGGTCAGGTAGTCCTTGGCGCCCTGACGCTTGCCCCAGACCCGGTCGGTTTCCTGGTCCTTGGTGGTGACGATGATGATCGGAATATGGGCGGTATCGGCGCCCTTGGTGAGCTGGCGGGTGGCCTGGAAGCCGTTCAGGCCGGGCATCACCACGTCCATCAGTACCAGGTCGGGCAGTTCGGAGCGGGCCAGGGCCACGCCGTCGGCGCCGTTGGCGGCCTCCAGCACGTGGTGGCCGTGTTTTTCCAGAATCTCCCGCAGTTTGTAGCACTCGGTGGGAGAGTCATCGACGATAAGAATGCGTGCCATCTTTTCCTCTTCGGGTTGAGCACCGCGGCTGCGTTTAGATGTGCTGACGAATGGCCCCCAGCAGCTCGTCCTTGGAGAACGGCTTGGTCAGGTACTCATCGGAACCGACGATCCGCCCCTTGGCCTTGTCGAACAGACCGTCCTTGGAGGAGAGCATGATCACGGGGGTCGCCTTGAAAGCGCTGTTGTTCTTGATCAGCGCGCAGGTCTGATATCCATCCAGTCGCGGCATCATGATGTCCACGAAAATGATACTGGGTTTGCTGTCGGCGATCTTGGCCAGGGCATCGAAGCCGTCGGTGGCGGTGATCACCTCGCAACCCGCTTTCTTCAACAAGGTCTCGGCGGTACGACGAATGGTTTTGGAGTCGTCGATCACCATTACCTTGAGGTCTTGGAAATTGTCAGTCATGGAGAACTGCCTTTACCGTGAACCGTTACGGGCCGCAACGTCCTGTAATCGGAGGCCTTTTTTATATACGTGTGCCAGGCAGGGCTCGGGAGCCCCCGCCGATCCCCTAGGGCGTTTTTCCGAGGCTCTACTGGGTGAAACAGCCCAAGCCGAGGTTTTAACACAGATTCTACATTCAATCTATAAGACCCTGTGAGACCTGAGAAAAGCGTCCCGTAGCGGCCCGGCCAAGGCGCTGATACCATTGCCCGGCACCCCTGTCGCGAGCCCTTCTGGAGCCCCCATGAGCCTGAATATCGGCGTGGTGATGGACCCCATCGACCACATCAAACCCTGGAAAGACACCACCCTGGCCATGCTGCTGGAAGCCCAGCGCCGCGGCTGGACCCTCCATTACATGGAGCCGGCCGACCTGTACGTGCGCGACGGTGAGGTGCGGGCGGTGACCCGCGACCTGACCGTGCGCGACGACAACCAGGACTGGTTCACCCTGGGCGAGCCGGCCACCCGCGCCCTGGCGGGCATGGACATGATCCTGATGCGTCAGGACCCGCCCTTCGACGCCGCCTATCTGTACGCCACCTACATGCTAGAGAAAGTGGAGCGTGAGGGGGTGACCGTGGTCAACAGGCCGGCCAGTGTCCGCGACAGCAACGAGAAGCTGTTCGCCACCGACTTCCCGCAGTGCTGCGTGCCCACCCTGGTATCCGGCCGCGCCGCCCTGTTGCGCGATTTTGTAAAGGAACAGGGTGACACCGTGATGAAGCCCCTGGATGCCATGGGCGGCACCAATGTGTTCCGCATCGAGCCGGGCAGCGCCAACCTGAGTGTGATCATCGACGTGCTCACCGAGAACGGTGAAACGCCGGTGATGGCCCAGCGCTTCATTCCCGAGATCACCGACGGCGACAAGCGCATCCTGATGATCAACGGCGAGCCGGTGCCCTATGCCCTGGCGCGCATTCCCAAGGAAGGCGAGTTCCGGGGCAACCTGGCCGCTGGCGGCACCGGCCAGGGCCGCGAGCTCACCGACCGGGACCGCTGGATCTGCCAGCAGGTGGGGCCGGTGCTCAAGGAGAAGGGCTTGTACTTCGTGGGCCTGGACGTGATTGGCGACTATCTCACCGAAATCAACGTGACCAGCCCCACCTGCGTGCGTGAACTGGACGGGATCTATGGCATCAATATCGCCGGCCAGTTGTTCGACGCCCTGCTCGAACTGCGCGACTGATGGGATGAAATGCGCGCTACGTCCTGGGCGGCGTGGCGCTTTCGGGGGACAATCGGGCCGATAATAAAGACGCAAGATCCTTCATGGCAGCTCCTCAGGTAACCGCCGCCGACCGGCTCGGCTTCACATTGTTTCTGGCACTGGCCGTGCACGGCCTGGTGTTGTTCGGCTTGAATTTCGCGCCGGAGAAGCCCCGTGCCGCGCCCAACAGCCTGGAAGTCACCCTGGCCATGCACCGGGCCGACGACGCCCCGGAAGAGGCGGACTTCATCGCCCAGACCAACCAGGCCGGCGCCGGCACCGAGGCGGAAAAGCGCGAGCTCACCACCACCGAGGCGGCGCCGTTCAGCGACCCGGACACCCGCGACGTGCAGCTGCAACCGCGCACCGCCCGGGAGCCGCGCCCGGTGACCCGCCAGAAGATCATCGTCACCCGCGCCGCCAGCGAGCGCGACACCACCAGCGAGCAGCGCGACCGCCAGGAAGAGCGCCCCGAGCGCAAGGCGGATCAGGATCAGATGGACGAACTGAGCCGGGAGATCGCCAGCCTGCAGGCGCGCCTGGATCAGCAGAAGCAGGCCTACGCCAAGCGTCCGCGCATCCGCCGGCTCACCTCGGTATCCGCCAAGGCCCACTACGAAGCCGCCTACATCGACGCCTTCCGGCGCAAGGTGGAGGCCACCGGTACCCGGCATTTCCCCCGCCAGGCCCTGGAAAACAATACCTTCGGTGGCGTCCGGCTGATGGTGGCGCTGCGCCGCGACGGCAGCATCGAGGAAGTGAAGGTGCTGGAATCCTCCGGCCACCGTTTCCTGGATCAGGCGGCGATACAGAGCGTGCGGCTGGCGGCGCCGTTCGAGTCCTTCACCGGCGAAATGCGCGAGCGCATGGACGTGCTGGAAATCATCCGTACCTGGCGCTTCGACGCCGGCCGCCGGGTGTCCTCCCAATAGCGCTGGAAACCGGTCGCCATCGTCTTGCCCTCGCCGGATCGGCACCGGATACTGTGGCCATGGAGAGCGCGACCCTGAAACACCAGCTTCTGATCGCCATGCCTCAGATGGACGATCCCAACTTCGAGCATGCCGTCACCTATGTGGTGGAGCACGGTAAGGAAGGGGCCATGGGGCTGACGCTCAACCGCCCCGTGTCGTTGAGCCTCAACGATATCCTGGCGGACATGGACATCGAGGTGGAGGTGCCGCCCTCCGACCACCACCAGGTGGTGGCAGGCGGCCCCATTCAGCAGGACTCCGGCTTCGTGCTGCACCGCAGCACCGCTCGCCACTGGGATTCCAGCATTCAACTGGCCGACGGCCTGTGCCTCACCACCTCCCGGGACATCATGGAAGCCATTGCTCTGGGCGAGGGCCCGGAAGCCACCCTGGTGTGCCTGGGCTACGCCGGTTGGGATGAGGGGCAGCTGGAGCGGGAGCTGGCGGACAACGTCTGGCTGAGCGTGGCCAGCACCCCGGAGCTGGTGCTCGACACTCCCTTCGATCAACGCTGGCAGGCCGCCGCCGCCAGCCTCGGCGTGGACATCAGCCTGATCGCCACCCAGGTGGGCCACGGTTGATCCTGCTCGCCTTCGACCACGGTACCCGCAAGATCGGCGTCGCCAGCGGCAACGGCCTGATCGGCACCGCCTCGCCGCTGGCCCCGCTGCCCTGCCGGGATGGCCAGCCGGACTGGGAAAGCATCGCCGCCCTGCTCGCCGACTGGCGCCCGGACCACCTGGTGGTGGGGTTGCCGCTCAACATGGACGGCAGCGAAAGTCCCTCCAGCGCCCGCGCCCGCAAGTTCGCCCGCCGTCTGCACGGCCGCTTCGGCCTGCCGGTGGCCATGGTCGACGAACGCCTTTCCACCCGCGAGGCCCGCGAGCGCACCGGCCAGAGCGGCCCGGATCCGAAGGTGGATTCCATGGCCGCGGTGGTGATCGCCGAGGGCTACCTCAACGGCGCCGAGCCGGTCGCTCCCTGAGCCTGCGCGTTACTGAGCCGGGGTCCAGAGCTTCCGCAGGGTGCCGATGACGGAGCCGGCCACGCCCTGGTTGCCCAGGAACTGGGTGATGATGGGGGTGAACTGGCTGATCATTTCCGGGCTCAGGCCCAGGGCGCTGAAGGCGCTCTGCACGCCAGCCAGGGTGTTCACGTTGCCGAGGGCGGCTTTCACCAGGCCGCCTTGACTTTCGCTCTCGCCGCCGCCGAGCAGGGCGCCCAGGCCGGACACCTGGCTGGTCACGCCGCTGAACTGCTCGCCGGACAGTTGCGATTGCGCCATGGAGAACAGCGCCGCGCTGCCGCCGGCGGCCTGCTGCTTGGAAATGCCCAGCTCGCTGGACAGGTCGTTGACCAGGGTGGCGGTGTCGCCGGCCACCTGCCAGTCGCCGGAGGCCTTGTTCATGGCCGCCTGGGACTCGCTGGAGGCGTCATTGGCTTTCTGCTGGGCCTGGTCCACCGCCTTGTTGGCGGAGTCCATGGCGCCCTTGAGGTCGAAGGCCTGGGCGGGATGGGCGAAGACGGCCAGCAGGGCGGCGGCGGAGAGGGTTTTGCCAAGGGTATTCATTGATGCGTCCTTAAAATACAGAGTCCATGAAAAAAGGTGGCCCGCGCGGGCGTCACGGTAACGCCGGGTGACCAAGCCGCGCGAGTGTAACCGCCAGCCGCCGTGATGGCACGGAAGCGGCTCGCAAAGCCGCGTTCATCTGCTACTCTACGGCGGTTGCTTGCCATCCACTTTCAGGAGACACCCTTGCGCTGGAACGAAGCGGACATCGACGCACGGCTCGCCGCCATGGCGGAGCAGGTGGCGTCCGGATACGGCGACGCGTCCCCGGCGCTGGTGGGCATTCAGTCCGGAGGGGCCTGGGTGGCGCGGGCGCTCAACGGCAAACTGGCGCGGCCGACGCCACTGGGCTCTCTGAACGCCAGTTTCTACCGCGACGATTTCGACACCCGGGGCCTCAAGCGTGCGGTGCAGCCCTCGGATCTGCCGTTCGACGTGGACGGCGCCCACATCCTGCTGGTGGACGATGTGCTGATGACCGGGCGCACCATCCGCGCCGCCATGAACGAACTGTTCGATTATGGCCGGCCGGCGTCGATTCGGCTGGCGGTGTTGTTTGACATCGGCCACCGCCAATTGCCGATCCGTCCCGATATTTGCGGGGAAACTTTGGCATTGCCGCCCCATCAGCGGGTAGAATTACGCGGGCCCGCGCCTCTGGTCGCGGAGGTGATTGAGATCCCCGTAAAGGCTGACGAATGACGCTTGCGCCGCCGCCCTCCTCCCGCGTGCAGCTCACCGAAGACGGAAAGCTGCGACACTTTCTTTCCGTCGAACATCTTTCCCGTTCCCTGCTGGAAGAGATCCTGGATACCGCCGCCAGTTTCGTGGACGTGGGCGGGCGCGCCATCAAGAAGGTGCCCCTGCTGCGCGGCAAGACGGTGGTGAACCTGTTCTTCGAATCCAGCACGCGCACGCGCAGCACCTTCGAGCTGGCGGCCAAGCGCCTCAGCGCCGACGTGCTCAACCTGGACATTTCCAAGTCCGCCACCAGCAAGGGCGAGACCCTGCTGGATACCCTGCGCAACCTGGAAGCCATGGCCGCCGACATGTTCGTGGTGCGCCACCAGGACTCCGGCGCGCCCTTCTTCATCGCCAACGAGGTGACGCCCCAGGTGGCGGTGATCAACGCCGGCGACGGCCGCCACGCGCACCCCACCCAGGCGATGCTGGACATGTACACCATCCGCCACTACAAGGGTGGCTTCGCCGGCCTGCGGGTGGCCATCGTCGGCGACATTCTGCATTCCCGGGTGGCGCGCTCCCAGGCCCATGCCCTCAATGCCCTGGGCGCCGCGGAAGTGCGGCTGATCGGCCCGCGCACCCTGCTGCCCGTGGACGCGGAGGGCCTCGGCGTCACCGTGTTCACGGACATGGCCCAGGGTCTCAAGGATGTGGACGTGGTGATCATGCTGCGCCTGCAGAAGGAACGCATGGATTCCGCCCTGCTGCCCAGCGAGGGGGAGTTCTTCCGCCTCTATGGCCTGACCAACGAAAAACTGCGCCACGCCAAGCCGGACGCCATCGTCATGCACCCGGGGCCGATCAACCGGGGCGTGGAAATCGCCTCCGAGGTGGCGGACGGCCCGCGCTCGGTGATTCTCAATCAGGTGACCTTCGGCATCGCGGTGCGCATGGCGGTGATGTCCATGGCCATCAGCGGCCAGGAAAGCAGCCAGAATCCGGAGCAAGGGGGCGAGCATGGCCGTTAAGGCGCATCTGCTGATCCGCAAGGGGCGCGTGATCGACCCGGCGTCCGGCCGCGACGAGGTGGCCGACCTGCTGGTGGAAGACGGCCGTCTGGCGCGCATCGGCGCCAGCCTGGACGCCCCCGGCGCGGAAATCGTCGAGGCCGAGGGGCACTGGGTGCTGCCCGGCCTGGTGGACGCCTGCGTGCATCTGTCCGTGCCCGGCAGCGGCCGGGCCGGTGACATCGCCTCGGAAACCCGCGCCGCCGCCGCCGGTGGCGTCACCCATCTGGCCGCCCAGCCGGATTGCGGGCCGGTGGATTCCACCGCCGTGGTGCGCCTGATCCGCGAGCAGGCCGGCCAGGCCGGCTTCGCCCGGGTGCTGCCGGTGGCGGCCCTGACCCAGGGCCTGGAAGGCCATCAACTGGCGGAAATGGACACCCTGGCCCGGGCCGGCTGCATTGCCGTGGGCCAGGGCGGCGCGCCGGTGGCCGATGCCCTGGTGCTCAAACGGGGCCTGGAATACGCCGCCACCTTCGATCTGCCGGTGATGTTCCGGCCCCAGGAAGCGGCCCTGTCCGCCGGTGGCTGCGCCCACGACGGGCCGGTGGCCACCCGCCTGGGGCTGCCGGGCATTCCGGCGGTGGCGGAGTCCGTGGAGCTGGCCCGGGACCTGCTGCTGGTGGAGGCCACCGGCGTGCGCGCCCACTTCCAGCAGATCTCCAGCCGCGATTCCCTGCCCCTGCTGCGCGCCGCCAAGGCCCGCGGGCTGCCGGTCACCGCCGATGTAAGCGTTCACCATCTTCTGCTGGACGAGTCCGCCGTGGAGGGTTTCAACAGCCAGTGCCACGTGATCCCACCCCTGCGCGGCGCCGCCGATCGGGAAGCGCTGCTGGCGGCGGTGGCCGACGGCACCATCGACGCGGTTTGCTCCCAGCATCAGCCGGTGGGCTCCTCCAGCAAGGCGGCCCCCTTCCCCTCCACCAAGCCGGGGATTTCCGGGCTCGACACCCTGCTGCCGCTGATGCTCAAGCTGGCCGAGGACGGCGCCCTGCCCCTGGCCCGGGCGCTGGACGCGGTGACCGCCGCGCCGGCCCGCTGCCTGGGCATTCAGGCCGGGCATCTGGAGCCAGGCCGGCCCGCCAGCCTGTGCGTGCTGGCGGCGGACGAGAGCCGCACCCTGAGCAGCCACTGGCTGTCGGCGGGGCGCAACTCGCCCTGGCTGCACAGTCGCCTGCCCGGCGTGGTCAAGCTCACCGTGTGCCAGGGCCGGGTCAGCTGGCTGAGCGACTGATCTGGAACACCAGCTTGCGCAGGGTCTCCGGCTGCAACACGCCGGGGGCGAACTGCAGCTTGCCGTTCGGGTCCCGGAAAATGGTGGCCGGGGTGCCACGGATGCCGAACTCCCGCATCAGGGCGTTGTTCTCCCGCAGCTTCCGGCCCACCGCCTCGGGCACCGGGTCCAGCGGCGCCAGCCCCTGCTCCTGGCCCTTGGCCAGGGCCGCCGCCGGATCGTCCGCCGCCAACACCGCCGCGCCCTCCGGGTAGCTGCCCGGGCGCAGCACGGCGACGATCACGTGGCGCACCTGGGTGCGGTTGTCCGGATCGTCCAGCAGCGGGCGCATGTCCCGCCATTGGCGGGTGCAGTAGGGGCACTTCATGTCGGTGAAGGTGTACACCACCCGGTCCGGGTTCGCCGGACCCTCGGCCACCCAGTGGCTGCGCGAGAGCACCTCGAAGATCTGTTTCTCCAGGGCGGCCCGGTCCTCGGGGGCATCCTGGGCGCGGGCGGCGCCGGTGATGCCCAACAGGGCGAGCACCAGCAGGGCCAGGGGATAACAACGGCGAAATAACGGCACGGTTCACTCCTTCTCGGGTGGCTCGGATATCAGATGGGGGCGCAGAAAATGCCGCAGGCTGGCCGCCGACAGCGCCCCCAGATGGCTGTTCACCAGACGCCCGTCGGCGTCCAGCAGCAAGGTGGTGGGCAGGCCGCCGCCCAAGGCGCGGCCCAGGTCCCGGTGAGGGTCCAGCAAGACCCGTTCCAGGCGCAGGCCCTCGGTGCTCAGATAGCGACGCACGGCGTCCGCGCCCTCGCCCTGGTTGGCGTACAGGAAGCGCACCGCCGGGTAGTCCCGCTGGCCCTGCTCCAGCACCGGCATTTCCCGCCGGCAGGGCGGGCACCAGCTGGCCCACAGGTTGATCAGGGTAACCCGGCCGCCGGCGGCCTCGCGCAACGGCACCGGGTCGCCGCCCAGGTCATACAGGGTGACGTCCGGCGCCGGCGCCGCCGTGGGCCGCAGGGGCGCCAGCACCAGCACGGTGAACAGCGCCGCCAGGCCCCCGCCGAGCAGCGCCCGGCCGGTTTCCGCGAACGCCTTGCCATGGCCGCGCCAGCGGGCCAGGGCCAGCCCGATCAGGGCGCCGGCCACGGCGCCGGGCCACCAGAAGCCGCCATCGCGCGGGTCCAGCATGGCCAGGGCCCCGCCGTACTGATCCGCGTAGCGAATCACGAACGCCACCCGGGCGCCGATCAGGGCGCTGAACAGCATCCAGCTGAGCACCGGCTCCGCGTCCGGGCGTTCCCCGCGCCGGCGCCAGGCGGCCGTGCCCCAGGCGACCAGCACGCCGGCCAGCCACGGCAGCATGGCGAGGGGCAGGGCCAGCGGGCCCAGGTTGAAGGCGGTCATGATGGTCGGCTCTCTCCTCGGCGTGATTCGGGGCCCGGGCGGTTGTCGGCGACAGGCTGGCCGCCGATGATTAACGCCGGGTTAATTCTGGCGCGCCAGGGTGGCCGGCACGGTGAACGTCGGGAGCAAGCATGCACATTCTGTTGGTGGAAGACGATGCCCTGCTTGGCGACGGCGTGCAGGCGGGCCTGGAGGTGCACGGTTTCTCCGTGGCCTGGGTGCCCGACGCCGGCGCCGCCGAGGCGGCCCTGGCCGGGCCCGCCTTCGATCTGGTGATCCTGGATCTGGGGCTGCCGGACCGGGACGGCCTGGCTTTGCTGCGCCACTGGCGCCGCCAGGGCCGGGATGAGCCGGTGCTGGTGCTCACCGCCCGGGACGGCGTGGCCCACCGGGTGGCGGGTCTGAACGCCGGCGCCGACGACTACCTGGAAAAACCCTTCGATCTGGATGAGCTGGTGGCCCGGGTGCACGCCCTGCTGCGCCGTGCCGAGGGCCGCGCCGCGCCCATGGTGGAATACGGCCGGTTGCGTTTCGACCCGGGCCGGCAGCGAGTCTGGCTGGATGACCGGGAAGTGACCCTGCCGCGCCGGGAACGGGCCCTGCTGCAGGCGCTGCTGGGCGCCCGGGGCCGGGTGCTGACCGCCGACGAACTGGCCGACCGGGTCTACGGCTGGACCGAGAGCGTGGAGAGCAACGCCCTGGCGGTGCACATCCACAGCCTGCGCCGCAAATTTGGCGACGGGCTGATCGAAACCGTGCGCGGCCAGGGCTACCGGTTGGGAGCGCCGCCATGAGGCTGGCGCCGTCGAGTCTGCGTGGCCGGCTGCTGCTGGGCCTGGGGCTGGGGCTGTCGGTGCTGTGGCTGGGGCTGGCGCTGTGGTTGCATCACGAGGTGCGCGACCGGGTGGCGGCGGTGCTCGACGAGCGGCTGGCGGCCTCGGCGCGCATGGTGGCGTCCCTGGTGGACGCCGGCGCGGCGGCGCCCGCCGCCCTGGCCGAAGGTGGCCGGCTGCCCCTGCGCGGCATCGCCTGCGAGGTGAGCGGCCTGCGCGGGGAGCTGCTGGCGCGCTCCAGCGGCGCGCCGGAGGGCGGCCTGGCGCTGGCCGAGGATGGCTTCGGCCAGCGCCGCCTGGATGGCGAAGTCTGGCGGGTGTTCACCGTTACCCAGGGCGATCTGCGGGTGGCGTCCGCGGAGCGCATGGCCGGGCGCACCGGCTTCATGCGCCAGGTGGCCCTGGTGCTGCTGGCGGCCCTGTCCCTGGGCCTGCTAGCCAGCCTGGCGTTGGTCTGGTGGGCGGTGGGCCGGGCCCTGGGGCCGTTGTCCTCCCTGCGTGATCAGCTTGCCGGCCGCGACGCCGGCGACCATCGGGCGGTGGCCACGCCGCCGGGGGCGGTGGAACTGGAGCCCATGGTGGCCACCCTGAATCAGGTGCTGGGCCGCGAGCGGGACGCCCTGGACCGGGAACGCCGGCTCACCGACGACCTGGCCCATGAGCTGCGCACTCCCCTGGCGGCGATCCGCACCCAGCTGCAGGTGGCCCAGCGCACCGAGGGCCCCCGCGCCGACCATGCCCGGGACGCCGCCGAGCAGGCGGCGGAACGGCTCGGCCACAGTCTCGACCAGTTGCTGGCCCTGGCCCGGGAGCGCAGCGCCCCGGCGGACCGGGCGTCCCTGGACGCGGTTCTGGACGGGGTGCTGGAGGAACTGGCGGCGCCGCTGCGGGCCAGGAACCTGAGCGTGCGGCGGGACGCCGTCGCCGGCGTGCCCTCGGCGCCCGCCGGGCTGGTGCGCATCGTGCTGCGCAATGTGCTGGAGAACGCGGTGCGGCACAGTCCGGAAGGCGGCATCATCGGCGTGACGGCCCTGGAAGACGGTGGCGTGGGGGTGCGGATCGACGATCAGGGGCCCGGGCTGGACGCGGAGCAGCGTCGCCGCGCGCTGGATCGGGGCTGGCGCGGCCACGGCGGTGGCCGGGGCCTGGGGCTGGCCATCGTCACCACCATCATGGCGCGCACCGACGGTCGGGTGGCCCTGGCCGCCGCGCCCGGCGGCGGCCTGCGGGTTCGCGTCAGCTGGCCGTCGGCGGATAGCGCTTGAGCATGTCCGCCACCATGGCGTCGATGCGTTTGGCGCGGCGCTCGCTGCTCAGGCTCTCATAGAGGGTGTCGCGACTGGTGGCTTCCCAGACCACCTTCTTGGTGCCGCGGTCCACGAACGCCACCTGCAGCTTGTATTCCTTATAGGTTTCGCCTTCCACCGGGGTGCTGGTGGACAGGCCATAGCCGTTGCCGAACCAGCCGAAACCGAACTGCAGGGTGCTGCCCTGGAATTTTTCCACCGGCACGAAGCGGTAACGCACCAGCAGGTCGGCGGCGTCCTCGCCGGCGCTGTCCAGGGGCCGGCCCGCCAGCTCCCGCTGAAGGGCCTCCTGGACCCGCTGGCCGTCCAGGCTGAGGGCTTTCTCGTCCTGTTCCGGCGGGTCGATGGCGTAGGTCCGGTAGCTGCCGAAGTCGGTGCCGGCGCGGTGGTCCACCACCACCGGCGACACGCAGCCGGCCAGGGTCACGGCGAGAAAAAGGGCAAACCAGCGCATGGCGTTTCTCCTCTGGGGAACGTTTGTGAAGCCTTGCAGGCAGTATAAAGCGCCACCGGCATGCCGGCGTCAATGCGGCGGAGCCTGTTCGCTGGCCGCCAGCCCGGCCTTGATGCCCTCGCCCAGATAACGAGCCGCGCGGCCCGCGTACTGGCCGTCGGCGTAGACCATGTACAGCTCCTGGTAACGGTACACGCCCTCGCGCAGGGGCAGGGGTTGCAGGGTGCCTTCGGCGAGATCGTCGCCGATCTCGGTCTCCGGCACCCAGGCGAAGCCCAGCCCGCGCAGCAGGGCCTGACGGCGGGTGTGGCCGTGGGAGAAGGTCCAGCGCTTCTCCGCCCCCAACCAGCCGGAATCCAGCCGCCGCCGGCCGGAGTCTCGCAGCACCAGTTGCCGGTGCGGGCGCAGATCGTCCAGGCCCAGGGTGCCCTGATGGTGCAGCGGATGGTCCGGCGCCGCCACCGCCACGAAACGGATGCGTGTCAGGTGGTCGCCCATGAAGCCCGGCGGCACCCGCCCGGTGATCACCAGATCCGCCTCGTGGCGCAACAGCGCCTCCTCGGCCCCGGAGAGGATGGTTTCCTGGAATTCCACCCGGGTCAGCGGGCTTTCCTCCGCCAGATCCACCAGGGCGCACAGCACCAGGTCCTGGGGAAACAGGCCGTCCGCGGCCACCCGCACCAAGGGCTCCCAACCGTGGCCGAACTGGATGGCGCTGCTCTCGATGCGGCCCGCCTCTTCCAGCAGCACCTTGGCCTGCCGGTACAGCAGGTGGCCGGTTTCGGTGAGCCGGGCCCGCCGCCCCTCCAGGGCGAAGGCGCGCACGCCCAGCTCGGTCTCGATCTTCTGGATCGCGTAGCTGATCGCCGACTGGCTCTTGTTCAGCGCCTCCGCGGCGGCGGCGTAGCCGCCTTCGTCCACCACGGCGATCAGCGCCTGCCACTGGTCCAGGGTGATTTTGGTCGACATATCGAAAAATTCGTCTCAGGGGGCCATGGGTCCGCCATTTCTATACCGTTTTTTCGATCAGGACAACGGGATCAAAGGTCCGCTTAAAAATAATATCGATAACTATTATCATTAGCATCCGTTTCCGGGTTTGTGTCATCGTTTTGGGAGATCGTTTTGCGGAATTGGATGGGGCGCGTGGGGAGCGCCGCCGTGCTGGGGGCCGTGCTGGGCGCCATGGCGACGCCGGCCGGGGCCGACGAAGCCGGTTTGCTGGAGCGCTACCGGGGTGACCGCGCCGGGTGGCCGGCGCCGGAACTGGATGAGGACGTGCCCTACCGGCCGCTGGCGGCGCTGCCGGCCCGGCCGCCTTACCCGGCGGACAATCCGGACACGCCGGCCAAGCGTGAACTGGGCCGGTTGCTGTTCTTCGACCCGCGCCTGTCCGTCGCCGGCGACGTGGCCTGTGCCTCCTGCCACGACCCGGAGCAGGGGTGGAGCGATGGCCGCCGCAAGTCCCTGGGCCATGAGGACCAGGAAGGCGATCTCAACGCGCCCACGGTGGTGAACAGCGGCTATCTGGACGAGCTGTTCTGGGACGGCCGCGCCCACAGCCTGGAGGAGCAGGCGCTGGCCAGCTGGACCAATCCGGTGGAAATGGCCGCCGACCCGGCGGCGGCCACCGCCCGGCTGGCGGCGGTGGCCGGTTACCCGGCCCGTTTCCGGTCGGCGTTCGGCGATGCCCGCCTCAGCCCGCTTCACATCCAGCGCGCCATTGCCACCTACATGCGCTCGGTGACCATGACCGATACCCCCTACGACCGCTTCCTGCGCGGCGAGCGCGAGGCGCTCAGCGACGCCCAGGTGCGCGGGCTGCATCTGTTCCGCACCCGGGCGCGCTGCATGAACTGCCACAACGGCGCCCTGCTCAGCGACGGCCGCTATCATCATCTCGGCTCGTCGTTCTACGCGGTGGGCAATTTCCAGGGCCGCTACGCGCTCAGCCATCGCGCCGAGGACGTGGGCGCCTTTCGCACCGCGCCGCTGCGTGGTGTCACCGAAACCGGGCCCTGGACCAGCGCCGGCCTGATCGACGATCTGGACGATCTGCTTTCCATCTACAACATGGGCTGGTGGCAGAACGCGCCGCTGGACGAAAAGATCGACGGCATTCCCTTCGCCACCCTGTCACCGCACATCCAGCCGTTGGATCTGGAACCCGAGGAGCTGGCCGATCTGCGCGCCTTCCTGGACGCGCTCACCGGCACCATGCCGGAGGCGCGACCGCCGGCGCTGCCGGGCCGCTGACCGGCCCGGCGGCTCCCGTGTCGGTGTCGATCAGAGCCGGTAGCGGGCGCCGAGCCAGAAGTAGCGCCCCAGCTCCACGCCGCCGAAGTTCTCCGGCACGGTATAGGTACGGGCGTTGAAGGCGTTGCGGATTTCCGCCTCCAGGCTGAGGGCGGCCAGCGGCCGCCAGGTCACGCCCAGATCGCTGATCAGGGTGGCGTGGCGTTCGGCCCGCTCATACACCGCCAGTTGCTCGTAGGCGTTGTCGTCGCCGTCGGTGATGATCGGCTCGCCGTCCACCACCTGGCCGGTGCTTTCCACGGTGTCGTAGTCGCCCCGGTAACGGACGTTGACGCGGCCGGACCAGCGCGGCGCGAAGCGGTGGGACAGGTTCAGGTTGGCCACCCAGGGGCGGTCGAAATTGCCGCGCACCCGGTTCAGGGAGGCCAGGGTGACGCGCTCGCCCTGGTAGCTCACGTGGCTGTTGCTGCCCGGGTTGGCGGGATCGTCGTAATCGGCGTTGCTGGTTTCCTGTTCCGAGTAGGTCACCGTGAAGCCCAGGGTGGTGCGGTCGCCGAAGGCGCGGTAGTAGGCTAGGGACACGCCCTTGTACTCGCTTTCGCCGTCGTTGTTGAGCCGGTAGACCCGGTAGCCGTCGGCCATCACGTCGCTGACCGTCTGCGCGAATTCGTCCTGGTTGTCGCGTTGCACCAGCTTGGCTTCCAGCACCCCGCCCAGCAGACGCTGGCGCAGCCCCAGGGACAGCTCATCGCTGTAGGGCGTGTCCAGGTCGGTGTCGCCGTAGCGGTACAGGCCCTGATCGTTGCCGGTGGTCCAGTCGTTGACCACGTTCTGGGTGGCGCCCCGGTACTCGGTGGCGTAGGGCGTGCGCGCCTGGCGCATCTTGTAGGTGAGCAGGGCGCCGCCGTAGTAGCGGTTGGCGCCGGCGGTGAGTACGGTGGCGCCGTTGTCGAAGGCGTCCACGCTGCCACTCAGGCGCGGCGCCACGTTATGGTTGCGCAGGAAGTCGTCGTAGTCGTAGCGCAGCCCGGCGGTGACCTGGTAGCGGTCCCAGTGGAAGGTGGCGTCGGTGAACGCCGCCGCCTCGGTGAGGCCCACTTCCACGTCCTCGCCGGCGTACACTTCGCGGGTACTGAAGTACTGCTCCTCCTGCAGGCAATCATAGTCCAGGCCCCGGCACTGAATGTCCGTGTTGACCACCGGGTTGGTGAACACATACAGGTCCTGGGGCCGGTCGAAACGCAGGCGCTGGTGGTTCAGCTCCAGCCCCAGCCGGCGGTCCACCGCCACCTCGCCCAGAAACAGCGGCGGCAGCTCGCCGATCCAGCGTGCCCGGCTGGTCATCTGGTATTTGTCCAGGTTGCCGTAGCCGCCCTGCAGGCTCTGTTCCAGGCCGTTTTCGCTGCCCCATTGCCGGGACGGGCTGTTGGCCCACTGGAAGTAATCCAGCGGCGCCTCGCGGCGGTTTTCCACGTAGCTGACGCCGGCTTCCACCTGGTGGCGGAAATAGCGGCCGGGCAGCATCAGGCGCACCTGGGAGGACAGGCCGCCGCCGTGGAACTCGTGGCGGCTGTCCCGGGCGTTGCGGATCAGGGCCTCCCGCTCATAGGGGGCGTAGGTGACGCTGGCGTCCAGCTCGCCGGTGACGTTCACCGCGGTGGAGAACTTGCCCATCAGGTTCTGGTTGGTCTGCTCCAGATTGTAGACCCGGCCCAGGGATTCCGTGGGGGCACGGCTGCTGGCCTGGCTGGCGCTGAGGATCAGGCCGGACAGCTCGCCCACCGGCAGGCTGTAGTGGGCGCCGAAACGGTCGCGGCGGAATTCCGGGTCGGACGAGGGCGCCTCGGAGATGGGTTGCCCCGGCTCCACGGTGGGCTGGATGCGTTTGTAGTGCACCCAGTCGGAGCGGGTGGTGTTGTAGAACACCGCCCCTTCCGGCTCGGCGCCGGCGCGACGGGTTTCCAGGTCCACCACGCCGCCGGTGAAGCGGCCGTATTCCACCGGCACGTTGCTGTCCAGCACGCGCACGCTTTCCAGCAAGTCGGTGTCCAGGAACAGGCCCAACTCGTGGCCGCCCACGTCGTCGATGCCGTCCGCGCCGCCGGCCGGGTCCAGGCGGTTGCCGATGTTCAGGCCGTCCAGTTGCACCGCGTTCTGATAAAAGCGGCCGCCGGAAATGGAGATCGACGACGGTGACAGGTCCTCCAGGGCGTCGGTTTCCAGGGCGTCCTCGCTGAACTGGATACCCGGCACCTGGCGGTACAGGCTGTCCAGGCCGCCGTCGGCGTCCCGGTAGGCGTCCAGATAGTCCCGGTTGAAGCGGTACTCGCCCTGTTCGGTGCCGGCCATGGGGGTGTGCTCGGCGGCGCCGCCCTCCACGATCACTTCCTGGACGGTGTTGTCCGCCAGCGGCGCCCCGGCCAGGGTCAGCCCGACCAGCGTCAGCGCGTAGCGATGGGGGCGTCTCATCCGCAGCTCCCGCAGTAGGGCGTGGCGTCCGCGTCGTCGGGGGTGCCGTCGCCGTCGATGTCGTCGTCCAGGGTGAGCGCTGGCGGCGCGTCGGCGTCCAGGCTGGCGGACGGGTTGAAGAAGTCCGGCCGGCCGTCCAGGTCGAAGTCCCGGCTGGCCAGGTCGGTGCCGGGGAACAGGTCCCGGGCGGCGAGGCCGTCCGCGGCGGCGGCGAGCCGGTCGTAGCGGGCCTGGCCCTGGGCCGTTTCCGCCACTTCGCGGGCCGCCTCCAGGTCGTCGAAGCGGCCCAGAAAGCGAGCCAGATCCTTCAGATCACCGTTGCGTCGGGACAGGCCGTTGATGCGCTGGATGACCGCCAGGGCATTGAGCTGGTCGCCGGTGTCGCCGGTGGCGAAGCGCCGGGCCTGTTGTTCCAGGCTGTGCGCCAGGGCCAGCTCGGTGGCCACCGGCTCACCGCGTTCGGCGGTGCGGCCGCGCAACTTATTAGCGGCGTAGCGCACCGTGGCCAGCAAGTCTTTGGCGGCGGTGCCCGCTGCGGTGCGCTCGATTTCGTCGCCGGCGGCGGTGGCCAGGTCGTGGACCTGGGCGCGGGCCTGGTCGAACGTGGCCAGGGCGCCGTCCGCGTCATCGGCGGCGGCCAACAGACGCAGGCGAAGCCGTTGCACGGTGAGCCGGTCCTCGCCGCTCAAGGCGTTGCTCAGGTCACCGAGTCGGGCGGCGATGGAGGGCAAATCGTCGCTGAGCTCGAAGTGGTACAGGCCTTCGCCGGCCAGGCGCAGCAGGTTGTACCGTTCCACGGTGTCGGCGTCGGGGACCAGGCTCAGGGCGCGTTCCGCGCACACCCCCATGCGTTCCCGGGCTTGCTCCATGTTGCCCAGGTATTCGCTGGCCACGGCCAGTTTGCGGCAGCCCTGCTCGATGCCGTTTTCCGCGCCCGGGTACCGTTCCTGGTAGTCCGGGCTGGTGACCAGCGTCCAGGCGGCGTCCGATACCGCCCGGGCCAGATCGTCCCGGTTCTGGTCGTGCAGGGTGTTGAGAACGTAACGGTTGATCCCATCGATTTCGTAGTCGTCATCCGCTTGGATGCCGCCGCCCTGGAAGGTCAGCAGGGTCACCTGGCCCACCAGGTCCTCGCCCAGTTCGCCGGCCAGATAGTCCAGGCCGGCTTGAACGGAATCGCCTTTGATCAGCGCCACGGCGCGCTGAGCGCGGATCGCCTTGCGTGCCTCCATGGCGCCGTAGCTGCCCAGTGGCGGGATCGGTGTCACCACCTCGGTGAGGAAGCGCTCGAAGCCGTCGAAGTCCTCCAGGTAGCCGTAGGCCGGCGCGATCATGTTGGTGTAGTTGGTGGAGAAACCGTTACAAGGAATCTGAAGCAGATCGGCGAAGGTGTCGGTGCCCGCGCGGGCTTCTTCGTCGAGCCCGAGCCGGGCGAACAGGGAGGTGTAGCGGGCGGTGTACTGGGTCTGGATGGCGGCGCAGGTAAGTGGGCCCGCCTGGCGACCCAGACCGTCGGTCCAGCGTTGCAGCAGGCGCGTTGAGGTCACCGCCTGCTGGTAGTAGGGCTCGCGCAGGCCCTGGTTCTCCGCCTGTTGTACCTGATCCTCGGCCAGATCCAGCAGGGCGGAGTTGATGTTGTAGTAGGCGCCGTTCCAGTCGCCCCCAGGGTCGCCGTAAAGGTCCACATAGTCGTAGAGCGGTGCCAGGGTGGCGTCGGCACGGTCGGAAAGGCCGGCTTCAAGGTAAGTACTCACCAGCTTGAACACGTTCTCCGCGTCCTGGTAGACGATGTTGCGCAAGCCCACGCCGTCCAGGTAGTCGCTGAACTCCCCGGCCGCCCGGTCCAGCAGCGTGATGGCCGGGTCTTGCTGGTTTTGCTCCAGAAGGGCCTTGCCCGCCTCCCGGAAGGCTTTCACGCGCTCCCGCGGGCTGAATACCTGGGTGCGCAGGGTGCGGGTGGCGTCGTCCAACAGGCCGGCGCGGGCCTGCCCCTCGGCGATGGCCGCATACAGCGGGTCCAGGTAGTTGTCGTCGTAGACCCCCTGGAACAGCTGTTCGGAGCGGTAGAACGGCGACAGCGTGGAGCGATAGAAGTAGGCGCGCCGGGCGTCCTGGTCGTCGCCCAGCCGCTCGGCGGGGGCCAGGGGCTGGGCCGGGTCGATGGCGTCCCGGTCGGCCAGTTCGGGCACGGTGCCGTCGCCGGCCAGGCCCGCCGGCGGCGTGAAGCCGGCCTGGGCCAGGGCGTCGGTGGTGATGCCGTAATGGTTCATCAGGTAGCGCACCACGTTCAGCCCGGCGGGGCTGGCGGGTTGCAGGCCGCGCGCCTGGTTGGCTTGCCAGATGGACTCCGCCAGCCGCGCCAGATTGTCGCGGGCGGTGTCGTCGGCGGGGGTATAACCCAGGCTTTCCGACAGGTAGCGCGCCAGGGTACGGGTGACCAGGGCGCGGGTGGCGCGGTCGAGTACCGTGTCCGCCGGGCCGGCCGGGTCGACGCCGGCCAGGATGGCGAGCAGATCGGCGTTGTCCGTGAGGCGTTGCCGGGTGGAAGCCAGCAGCAGTTCATCGCCGGCCAGGGCGCGGGCGCCGGCGGCGAGGTCGGTACCGTACTGGTTCACCGCCTGCCAGAGCAGGTCCGCCGGGTTCCGTTCCCCTTGCAGCAGGCTCAGGAACTGGGCCACCAGCACCGCCCGTTGCTGCAGGTCGCCGTGCGCCTGGGGCGACGCCAGTAGGCGCTCCGGATCCAGCCCCAGACGTTGGGCGACCCGCTCCCGGGCGCCATCCAGGCTGAAGCCCTGGGCGGTGAGATGGGCCACCAGGGTGGTCACCGGAGAGACAATGCCGTCCGGGTTATCGGTGAGCGGCGCGGACAGGCTGAGGCCCTGGAAGGACAGGCCGGTGCCCGCGTCGCGGCCGCCGGTGGCGACCAGCCGGGCGCCGGCGGTGTCGCCCCGGTATTGCAGCTTGAAGCGGCCCTGGTCGTCACTGCGCACCAGGGCGGACAGGGCGTTGCCTTCGGCGTCCACCAGCCTGACCTGGGCGCCCTGGATCGGTGGATCCAGTACCTGGCCGCTGACGCTGCCGTCCGGCGTGCTGTCCGGGCGGCTCTGGCTGTCGCCGCCCTCGCCCAGGCAGCCGTGCAGAAGAGGTAACAGGAAAAATGACAACAACAGGACGCGCAGGGCCCCGTATGAACTGGTAGGCATGGCTCTCCCCCGTGTGTGAGCGGAGGCAAAAATAATGCAAATAAAAACGATTCTCAATATTGATGAGGAAAGAGGCCTGATTGATCGGATAATGCGATCTAACTTAGTAAATATATCGGGTTTTTCATCGGATCGACCGAAGTGACAATGGTGTCATTCCGAAATTCGATGGAGACAGGGCCATGACCCGTATTCTGTATCTGCAAAACAGCCTGTTCGGCGAAGACGGCCAGTCCAGTCGGATGGCGCGGACGTTCATTGACGGGTACCGCCAGCGTCATCCGGACACCGAGGTGGTGACCCGGGACCTGGTCGCCGACGGCGTGCCCCATTTGGACCTGGCCCGGGCCGGCGCCCTGCGCGGTTTCAGCGAGAGCCTGGATGACAACCAGAAGGCGGTACTGGCGCATTCCGACGCCCTGGTCCAGGAGCTGCGTGACGCGGATCTGGTGGTCATCGGCATGCCCATGTACAACTTCGGCGCGCCCACCCAGTTCAAGGCCTGGATCGATCACATCGCCCGCGCCGGCGTCACCTTCAAATACACCGAGACCGGCCCGGTGGGGCTGATCGACGACAAACCGGTGCGGGTGTTCGCCGCCCACGGTGGCGTGCACGCCGGCCAGCCCTACGAGACCACCACGGCGTTCGTGAAGCAGATTTTCGGTTTCATGGGTGTCCAGGACGTGCGCTTCGTTTACGCCGAGGGTCTCAACATCAGTGACGAGGTGAAGCGCCAGGCGCTGGCGCGCGCCGATGCGGAGATCGCCGCCGAACTGACCGCCCTGGAAACGGCGGCCGCCTGAGGGCGGCGGCCTGGCCCCGTCCGCGACACGGGCAACGAGCAATTGCGAGAAATTGAAGGAGGAACCATGGGACTGCTGGTCGACGGACAATGGCAGGACAAGTGGTACGACACCAAGAGCACCGGCGGGCGTTTCCAGCGTTCGGAAAGCCAGTTCCGCAACTGGGTGACCGCTGACGGCGCCGCCGGCCCCTCCGGCCAGGGCGGCTTCAAGGCGGAAAAGCGCCGCTACCATCTGTACGTGTCCTACGCCTGCCCCTGGGCCCACCGCGCTCTGATGATGCGCGCCTGGAAAGGGCTGGAGGCGCACATCGGCGTCTCGGTGGTGCACCCGTTGATGTTGGAGAATGGCTGGGAGCTGCGCGATGACTTCAATGGCGCCACCGGCGACCCGTTGTACGGCCTGGACAAGCTCTACCAGCTCTACCTGAAGGCGGACGCCCATTACACCGGCCGGGTGACGGTGCCGGTGCTGTGGGACAAGGAGCGCGAAACCATCGTCAGCAATGAGTCGGCGGAAATCATCCGCATGCTCAACGGCGCCTTCGACGAGCTGGGCGCCCGGCCCGGGGACTACTACCCGGAGGACCTGCGCGAGGCCATCGAGGCGATCAACGAGCCGGTCTATCACCGGGTCAACAACGGCGTCTACAAGTCCGGTTTCGCCACCGGCCAGGAGGCCTACGACGAGGCGGTGACCGCCCTGTTCGACACCCTTGAGGATCTGGAGCGCCGGCTCGGCGAGAGCCGCTACCTGGTGGGCAACACCCTCACCGAGGCGGACCTGCGGCTGTGGACCACCCTGGTGCGCTTCGACCCAGTCTACGTCACGCACTTCAAGTGCGACCGCAAACGCATCGTGGATTACCCGAACCTGAACGGGTTCCTGCACGAGCTGTATCAACTGCCCGGGGTGGCGGACACGGTGTGGATGGACCACATTCGCCACCACTACTTCCGGAGCCACCCCACGGTGAATCCCCACGGGATCATCCCGATCGGCCCGCAACTGAATCCGTCCGCGCCCCATGACCGCGACCGTCTGGGCGAGCGGGAGATACGCGGTGCCTGACCGGGCACCGTGGGATTGACGCCCGAGAGGGCGAGGAGGCAACCATGAAAGAACGTCGTGTACTGCACACCATTCGCGCCCTGGAAACGTCCGACGGCGCCGGCGTCCGGCTCAAGCGAGCCCTGGGCCATAACCCGGCGGTGCGGCTGGATCCGTTTCTGATGCTGGACGCCTTCTCCTCGGACAACCCGGACGACTACATCGCCGGTTTCCCGGCGCACCCGCACCGCGGCTTCGAGACCGTGACCTATCTCATCGAGGGGCACATGAAGCACCGCGACCACCTGGGCAACGAGGGCGACCTCAAGCAGGGCGGCGTGCAATGGATGACCGCCGGGCGCGGCATCATCCACGAGGAAATGCCCCAGCAGCAGGATGGCCTGCTGCGCGGCTTCCAGCTGTGGATCAATCTGCCCGCCGCCGAAAAGATGAAGCCCGCCGGCTACCGGGATGTGGCCGACACCGAGATGCCGCGCCTGGATCTGCCCGGCGGCGGCCAAGTGAAGGCGATCGCCGGTGAGGTGGTGGTGGACGGCGAGACGCTGAGCGCCCCGGTGAAAGGCGGCAGCACCGACCCGCTCTACCTGGACCTGAAACTGCGTCCCGGCGAGCAGGTTACGGTGCCGCTGAAAGCCGGCTACAACGCCTTTCTGTATCTGTTCGAAGGCAGTCTTTCGGTGGCCGGCGAGGACGTGCCGGCGGAACACACCGCGGTGCTTGATGACGGCGACCAGGTCACCCTGGAGGCGGGCGCCCGGGGCGCGCGGCTGGTGTTGCTGGCGGGCAAGCCCCTGGGCGAGCCGATTGCCCAGTACGGCCCCTTCGTGATGAACACCCAGGAAGAGATCGAGCAGGCCCTGCGCGATTATCGCGCCGGCTCCCTCACCGAACCGGCGGCCTGACCGCCGGCCCCGAACCACGAAACCATCCGAACAGCCGCGCCAGGCGCAGGGCCATTTCCGGGCTCAGGGCCCGGCGCCCGCGCAGCATTTCCCCCTCTCGGAACCGTGTAGGTAGGGAGAGCAATTTGGTGTAAGCACCCCGCCCGGGTGCCGGGCGGGGTGCGGGCTCAGCTTTCCAGTTTGGCGTCCAGGGTGATGTCCGCGTTGAGCACCTTGGATACCGGGCAACCTTCCTTTGCCGCCTTGGCGATGCTCTGGAACTCAGCGTCGTCGATGCCAGGAATTTTGGCCGTCATGTCCAGGTGCACCTTGGTGATGCTGAAGCCGTCGCCGTCCTTGTCCAGGGTGACCTTGGCCTGGGTGTCGATGCTGTCCGCGGTGTAGCCGGCGTTGCCCAGCTGCAGCGAGAACGCCATGGAGAAACAGCCAGCGTGGGCCCCGGCGATCAGTTCTTCCGGGTTGGTGCCGGGCTCGTCCTTGAAGCGGGTATTGAAGCCGTAGGGTTGATCCTTGAGGGCGCCGCTGTGGGTGGAAATGGTGCCCTTGCCCTTCTTGATGTCGCCTTCCCAATGGGCGGAAGCGAACTTGTTCATGATCGTGCTCTCCTTTTCCGATGAACCGCTTGGCGGCTTGAACGTCGCCGACCATGCATAGCATGGCGGCGGCGGCCGGCCCTAGCGTGGGCCGGCGGGCAATCGTAAAAGAAGGCAAAAGCCCGGGGCCGGGCTCAGTCCGGGTTCTCGATGGTCAGGCCACGGGTGGCGTGGTCCAGGCTGGAGGCATCGGTTTCATTGCCGAGCTTGATCATCAGGCGCAGATCGTTGGGCGAATCAGCGTGGGCGATGGCGTCCTCGTAGGTGATCTCGCCGGCGTCGTAGAGGTCGTAGAGCGCCTGGTCGAAGGTCTGCATGCCCTGCTCGCGGGACTTGCCCATCAGCGCCTTGAGCAGGTGAATCTCGCCCTTGCGGATGTGGTCGGACACCAGCGGCGTGTTGAGCAGCACCTCGATGGCGGCGCGCCGGCCCTTGCCGTCCGGGGTGGGAATCAACTGCTGGGCGACGATGCCGCGCAGGTTCAGCGACAGGTCCATGTACAGCTGGCCGTGCCGGTCGGCGGGGAAGAAGTGGATGATCCGGTCCAGGGCCTGGTTGGCGTTGTTGGCGTGCAGGGTGGCCAGGCACAGGTGGCCGGTTTCGGCGAAGGCGATGGCGTAGTCCATCACCTCGCGGCTGCGCACCTCGCCGATCAGAATCACATCCGGGGCCTGGCGCAGGGTGTTCTTCAGGGCCACCTCGAAGGAGTCCGTGTCGATGCCCACCTCGCGCTGGGTGACGATGCAGCCCTGGTGCTGATGCACGAATTCGATCGGGTCCTCGATGGAAATGATGTGGCCCTTCGAGTTCTTGTTGCGGTGGCCGATCATCGACGCCAGGGAGGTGGACTTACCGGTGCCGGTGGCGCCCACGAACAGCACCAGGCCGCGCTTGGTCATGGCCAGGTCCTTGATCACCGGCGGCAGACGCAGGTCGTCCACGTTGGGAATCTTGGTCTCGATGCGGCGCAGCACCATGCCCACCAGGTTGCGCTGGTAGAAGGCGCTCACCCGGAAGCGGCCGATGCCCCGGGCGGAGATCGCGAAGTTGCACTCGTGGTGCTCGGTGAACTCCTTGCGCTGTTTTTCGTTCATCACGTTGAGCACCAGATCCCGGGTCATGTCCGGGGTCAGGGCGTTGCGGGTCACCGGCAGCACCTTGCCGTTGACCTTCATGCTGGGCGGCACGCCGGCGGTGATGAACAGGTCCGAACCGCCTTTCTGCACCATCAGCTTGAGAAGATCCTCGAATTCCATGGGGGCTCCCTTAAATGGCGTCCGGGGTCTTGGCTTTTTCCCGGGCCGCTTCCCGGGACACCAGGCCTTTCTGCACCAGGCCCTGCAGGCACTGGTCCAGGGTCTGCATGCCCAGCGCGCCGCCGGTCTGGATGGCGGAGTACATCTGCGCCACTTTGTCCTCGCGGATCAGGTTCCGGATCGCCGCGGTGCCGATCATGATCTCGTGGGCCGCCACCCGGCCGCCACCGTTCTTCTTCATCAGCGTCTGCGAGATTACCGCCTGCAGGGATTCGGACAGCATCGAGCGCACCATGGCCTTTTCCTCGGCGGGGAACACGTCCACCACCCGGTCGATGGTCTTGGCGGCGCTGGTGGTGTGCAGGGTGCCGAACACCAGGTGGCCGGTTTCCGCGGCGGTCAGCGCCAGGCGAATGGTTTCCAGGTCCCGCAATTCGCCCACCAGAATAATGTCCGGGTCCTCCCGCAGGGCGGAGCGCAGCGCCTCGGCGAAGCCCAGGGTGTCGCGGTGCACTTCCCGCTGGTTGACCAGGCACTTCTTCGATTCGTGCACGAATTCGATCGGGTCCTCAATGGTGAGGATGTGCTCGTAGCGGGACTCGTTGATGTAGTCCATCATCGCCGCCAGCGTGGTGGACTTACCGGAACCGGTGGGCCCGGTGACCAGGACGATGCCGCGCGGGAAGTCCGAGATCTTCTGGAACACCTTGCCCATGCCCAGATCCTCCATGGTCAGCACCTTGGAGGGAATGGTCCGGAACACGGCGCCGGCGCCCCGGTTCTGGTTGAAGGCGTTGACCCGGAAGCGCGCCACCCCGGGCACTTCGAAGGAGAAGTCGGTCTCCAGGAACTCCTCGTAGTCCTTGCGCTGCTTGTCGTTCATGATGTCGTAGACCAGCGCGTGGACTTCCTTGTGTTCCATGGGCGGCAGATTGATCCGGCGCACGTCCCCGTCGACGCGGATCATCGGCGGCAGCCCGGCGGAGAGGGGCAAATCCGAGGCGCCGTTTTTGGCGCTGAAGGCAAGCAGTTCGGTGATGTCCATGGGTTTCGGTATTCTTCTCAGTAGAATTTCGCAGAGTCTTAAACTAACCGCTCCCCGGAAGCCATTCAATCATGCCCGACGCCGATACGCCGCTAACCTCGATTCGCGCACGAATTCAGGCCGCCTGCGCCGCCGCCGGACGGGACCCGGACTCGGTCACCCTGCTGGCGGTGAGCAAGACCCGGGGCGCCACTGAGATCGCCGCCCTGGCGGACCAGGGCCAGCGCCATTTCGGCGAGAATTACCTCCAGGAAGCGCTGGACAAGATGCCGGCCCTGGCCGGCCGCGAGCTGATCTGGCATTTCATCGGCCCGCTGCAGTCCAACAAGACCCGGGAAGTGGCCGAGCACTTCCACTGGGTGCATTCCGTGGACCGCGCCAAGGTCGCCCGCCGCCTCAACGATCAGCGCCCGGAGGGGCTGCCGCCGCTGCAGGTCTGCCTGCAGGTGAACCTGGACGACGAAGCCAGCAAAAGCGGCCTGCCCCTGGCGGAGGTGCCGGCGCTGGCGGCCCGGTTCGCGGAATGGCCCCGGCTGCGGCTGCGCGGCCTGATGGCGATCCCCCGTGCCGACGCGGAGGACCGCAACCGGGCGGCGTTCCGGCGTCTCGCCATGACACTGTCACAATTGCGCAATACAATGCCGGCCCTCGACACCCTGTCCATGGGCATGAGCGCGGACTATCCGGTGGCCATCGAAGAAGGCGCCACCGTGATCCGGCTGGGCACCGCCCTGTTCGGTCCGCGCCCGCCCAAAGCGGACGGCCAATAAAGGAATGGCGCAGTTATGGCACAGCAACTGATTGGATTCATCGGGGCCGGCAACATGGCCAACAGCCTGGCCGGCGGCATGATCGCCAAGGGCATCCGCCCGGCGCGCATCTGGATGAGCGACCCGTCCAAGGATCGGCTGGATGAAGTCTCCCAGCTGCACCGGGTTCACGTTACCCACGACAACCTGGACGTGGCCCGCCGCGTGGACGTGCTGGTGCTGGCGGTGAAGCCCCAGGTAATGGGCGACGCCTGCGCCGACCTGCGCGAGATCATCGCCGAACGCCAGCCCATGGTGATTTCCATCGCCGCCGGCGTCACCGTGGCCAACCTGCGCGAATGGCTGGGCGACGCCCCCATCGTGCGCTGCATGCCCAACACCCCGGCGCTGGTCCAGGCCGGCGCCACCGGCCTGTTCGCCGCCGAGGGCGTGAGCGAGGAACAGAAAGCCATGGCCGGCCAGATTCTCAGCGCCGTGGGTCTGACCTTCTGGTTCGAGGAAGAGAAGGAACTGGACGCGGTCACCGCGGTGTCCGGCTCCGGCCCGGCCTACTTCTTCCTGCTCATGGAATCCCTGATCGACGCCGCCGTGGCCCAGGGCCTGGACGCCGCCACCGCCCGGCAGATGGTGCTGCAGACCGCCTGGGGCGCCGCCCAGCTGGCGATCACCAGCGAGGCCGGCCCGGAAATCCTGCGCCAGCGGGTCACCAGCCCCGGCGGCACCACCGCCGCCGCCCTCGGCGTGTTCGAGGAAGCTGGGTTCCGCGAGCAGGTCCAGGCCGCCGTGGCCGCCGCCCGGGAGCGCTCCGAGGAGCTGGCCGAGTAAAATTTGAAACCGTTCCGCTTTACCCCAATACTCTGACGCCAAACGGACAGTCTGGAGTCACCATGAACCCTCAGGGTGCCGCGGTTTTCCTGATCGATTTCGCGTTCAGCGTCTACATCTTCATCGTTTTGACCCGCTTCGTGCTGCAAGTGGCACGGGCGGATTTCTACAACCCGATTTCCCAGTTCGTGCTGCGCGCCACCAATCCGTTGCTGGCGCCGCTGCGGCGCATCATTCCCGGCTACCGGGGCATGGACATCGCTTCCCTGGTACTGGTGGTGCTGCTGATCGTGGTGAAGGCGCTGATGTTGCTGTCGATCCAGACCGGCGGCCTGCCCGCCGGCATCGGCCCGCAGTTGCTGGTGTACACCCTGCGTGAGCTGGCCACCCTGCTGCTTAACTACATCTTCTGGGCGGTGCTGATCCGGGTGATTTTGAGCTGGGTGGCGCCGGACCCTTCCAACCCCATCGTGCGGGTGGTGATCCAGATCACCGAGCCGATCATGGCGCCCTGCCGGCGGTTGCTGCCGGACATGGGCGGGCTCGATCTGAGCCCGTTGATCGTGCTGCTGGGGGTGCAGTTCGTGAAGATTCTGTTCCAGCTTCACTGATCGCGGCATCGCGGCATCGCGGCTTCAGCCGCGATCCGCCTATTCGAACGGCGGCTCACCCTGCCAGTCGAAGAAGTCCGGCAAATCCCGGGACACCTTGTCCGGGAACACCGCCGGGCGCTTCTCCAAAAACGACATAACCCCTTCCTTCACGTCCTCGGAGCCACCCCGGGATTTCATCGCCTTGCTGTCCAGCTTGTGCGCCTCCATGGGGTGCTCGGCGCCGGCCATGCGCCAGATCATCTGGCGGATCACCGCCACCGACACCGGCGCGCTCTGTTCCACCATCTCCTTGGCCAGGGCCACCGCCGCCGGGTACAGGTCCTCGGGCTTGTGCAGCGAACGCACCAGGCCGCGCTCCTTGGCCTCGTCGGCCTTGAAGACGCGGCCGGTGAAGCACCATTCCAGGGCCGAGGAGATGCCCACCACCCGGCTCAGGAACCAGGACGAGGCGGCCTCGTTGACGATGCCCCGGCGCGAGAACACGAAGCCGAACTTGGCGTCCTCGGAAGCCATGCGCACGTCCATGGGCAGCTGCATGGTGATGCCCACGCCCACGGCGGCGCCGTTCACCGCGCCGATCACCGGCTTGAGGCTGCGGTAGATGCGCATCGCCACCTGGCCGCCGCCGTCCCGGTGGGCGTCGTCCGGGTTGGCGCCTTCGCCACCGCGCTTCTTGTAATCGAAGGTATCGCCCCCGGAGGACAGGTCGGCGCCGGCGCAGAAGGCACGGCCCTTGCCGGTGACGATCACCGCGCGCACTTCGTCGTGCTGGTCGGTGAAGTCGAAGGCGGCCAGCAGCTCGTCCTTCATCTCCCGGTTGAAGGCGTTCATCTTCTCCGGGCGGTTCAGGTAAAGGGTGGCGATGCCGTCGTCGTCGACGGTCAATTCCAGGGTGTTGAAAACGGGCAGGTCCATGGCGACTCCTCGATGCAAGCGTGACCGTTCATGATTGGCCAGCCCCGGGGCCCCCGCAACCACCAGTTACGACGCCGGTCCGGCGGTTTTGGTCATCGCCGCCCCTGGGCGCCGGCCGCCGGCGGCGGTAGGCTTGCGGCCTTGAAATCGTTTTGGGAGAGCGAACCTTGAACCCTGGCAGCAAACCGGACGGCATCTGGCGCACGCCGGACGCCTACCCCTTCCATCTGCCCCTGGTGCCCCACTACAGCCACCTGGACACCGAGCGCCACGTCAACAACGTGGCGGTACAGAGTTTTCATCTGGAAGCGCGCACTCGCCTGCTCATGGACACCCTGGACCGGCCGGTGTGGTACTCGGACGACGTACTGCTGCGCCCGCGCCGGACCCTGACCCAGTTCCTGGGGGAAACCCACTATCCCCATCCGGTCACCGCCACGGCGGCGGTGCTGGGGGCGGACGCCGACAGTGTCCACCTGCGCACCGCCCTGTTCCAGCACGGGGACTGCGTGGGCGTGCAGGATTGCCTGCTGGGGGCCTGGCAAGGGGATCGTTGGGTGGCGCTGCCGGACGACGTGTCGCGGGCCCTGGGCGAGCGGCCCCTGGAGGCGGTCTGGCCGGCGGAGACCGCCCTGGACGCCGGGGCCTTCGCCGGCTACCCCCTGCAGGTGCCGCTGAGCGCCCGCTACGTGGATCTGGACCCGGACCGGGGCCTTTCCGAGCTGGCCCTGGCGCGCTACGCGGAGCAGGCCCGGGCCGGTTCGCTCACCGAGCTGCGCCAACCGGAGCTGGGGCTGCTGGTGGCGCGCATTGATCTGAGTTTCGGCCGCTGGGATCGCAGCCTGGGCGAGGTGCGCCTGGCCTCCGGCCTGGGCCGGGTGGGTAACACCTCCTTCGTGCTCAGCGGTGGCATTACCGTGGACGGTGAGGCCGTGGCGGCGGCGGAGAGCGTCATGGTGTTGCTGGACCGGCACACCCACCGGCCCACGCCGGTGGCCCCCTACGCGGATGCCATGGCGACGCTCCGCATCGGTTGATGGCGCGGTGTGAGCAAAGGCCCCGTCACCAGGCGCAGACGGTTTTGCCCTGCTGCTCCTGGGACGCCATCCAGGACAGGATGCGCCCGCCCAGGGGGCGCTGGGTGGCGTCGGCGGCCAGCGCGATGGCCTCGCGCAGCCCCTCGATGTCGATGCCGGTCTTCAGGCCGACGCTCTCCAGCAGGTAGGCCAGATCCTCGGTGGCCATGTTGCCGGTGGCGCCGGGGGCGAACGGGCAGCCGCCCAGGCCGCCCAGGGAGGCGTCGAAGCGGCGCACGCCCAGATCCGCCGCCTCCCAGGCCATGGCCGCCGCCAGGCCGCGGGTATCGTGCAGGTGCACGTAGAAGCGCTCGGCGCCGAAGTCGCGGATCAGCGGGCCCATGATGTCCTTCATCTGGCGCGGGTTGCCGCCGCCGATGGTGTCGGCGATGGCCACCTCGTCACTGCCGGCGGCGAACATGCGCTCCGCCAGGGACTGGCTCAGGCTTACCGGTACCGGCCCGTCGTAGGGGCAGGCAAAGGCGCCGGAGATGTAGGTGCGGGTGGCGACGCCGTCCTGGCGGGCCGCCGCCAGAATCGCCTCGCAGCTGGCCGCCGCCTGCTCCAGGCTCATGTTCAGGTTGCGCTGGTTGAAGGTGTCGGTGGTGGAAAGCACCAGGGCCACGGTGGGGTAGCCCGCGTCCCGGGCCAGCTGGTAGCCCTTCAGGTTGGGCACCAGGGCGGTGTAGTGCAGGTCGTCCCGGCGCGGCAGCCGCTCGGTGAGGGCGGCGGCGTCGGCCATTCGCGGCACCGCCTTGGGGCTGACGAAGCTGACCGGCTCCAGATAGCGCACCCCGGCGGCCACCAGGGCCTCGGCGATGCGCGCCTTGGTATCGGTATCCACCGGCGTGGGCTGGTTCTGCAGGCCGTCGCGCAGGCCCACTTCGTTGATGATCGCGGTTTCGGTCATGGGTGTGTCCCGGTGCCTTGGGGGGGAGCCGCAGTGTGCCATGGCGGCAGGCGGGCGGCCACAGCCGCCGGCGCCGGTCAATGGCCGGCGCCCGTTGTGTTCGGGCCGGCTCCGTTGAGCAAGGATGCCGCTCCGGGGTAGGGTCGGTGATCGAGGTACTGGAGACCGCCATGTTCTGGATTCTTTCCGTTGTACTGGTGGTGATCGTCCTGATCCCCACCTACGTCACCCTGGCCTTCTATCTGGTCTGGCACTATGACCGGCGCAATTTCCCGGAGCCGGTGCTGGGCGAGGCGCCCCCGGCCCTGAAACCCGGCCGGGTGGTGCGCGCCATGCTGTTGGAGGCCGCCAGCCTGACCTTCCTGGTGGCCACCTATCCGCTGCGCGTGATTCAGGACGCCTCGCCGAAGCGCGCCCACCCCTCGGATCGTCCGCCGGTGGTGCTGATCCACGGCTACGGCGGCAACAGCGCCAACTTTCTGTGGATGCAGTGGCGCCTGCGGCGCTGGGGGTTCCGCAACGTTTACGCGGTGAGCTACACACCGCCGCACATCAATATGCGCAAGCTCTCCGACCAGGTGGCACGCCACGTGGAGCGGGTGCTGGAACGCACCGGCGCCGAGCAAGTGGACCTGGTGTGCCACTCCATGGGCGGCCCCCTGAGCCGCTACGCGATCAAGAACCTGGGTCTGGCCGGCCGGGTGCGCAAGGTGATCACCCTGGGCAGCCCCCACTACGGCTCGCGCATCGCCGCCCTGTTCCCGGCCCGGGGCGCCGCCGCCCAGATGCGTTACCGCAGCCCCTTCGTCCAGGAACTGGCGGAAGAGGGCGAATGCCCCGGCGGAGCCCGCTTCTTCTGCCTCTACTCGGAGATGGACAACTTCGTGCTGCCGGCCGCCACCGCCGTGCTCGAGAACGCGGAGGAAAACCTGCATCTGCCCTACCTGGGCCACTGCTCGCTGCTTTACAGCCCGCGGGTGGCGCGGGCCGTGGCCGACCGGTTGCGCGCCGACTGAGGGCACCCGCCGCCGATTGTTGGTTTTTTGTAAGGACGGGAATCGTGGTCTTCCTTGTCCGGGCAAAAGTGGTACGTTAGTGCAAATGTAGAACAAGCGTACCAGCCCGCTCCCTCGGAGCGCGGCCCCAGAACAAGAAACCGCCGCCCGGCGCCCGGCGCGGCGTTGGAGACCACGATCATGGCAAGGCATTCCTTTTCCCTCCCGGTGCTGTTGTTGGTAACCGCCCTCGCCGCGTTGAGCGCCTGCGGCGGTGGAGGTGGCGGCAGCGCCGGGGGCAGCGCCGCCGTGCCGCGCACTGGCGCGGACGGCGGCGAGGTGTTCTACAGCTACCCCTACCACGGCCAGGAGCGGGTTTCTCCGAACACGCCCTTGGTGCTGCGTCTGTCCGCGCCGGTGGACAACCCGGTGGCCAGCGATCTGCTGCTCCAGGACGGGCAAGGCAACCCGGTGCCGCTGGCGACACCCCGGGTGGTGGGCGACGGGCGAAGTCTGGTGGTGCGCCCGGCGGACGGCCCGCTGCAGCCGAATACCCTCTACCGTCTGCGCCTCACCGGCCTGGGCGGTGACGAGGTTACGTTCGCCTTTCCGGACGACGGTCTGGTGTTCCGGACCCGCTTCGACTCGGACGGCCCCAACCGGGAGCGGCGCCGGGACGGCCCCCTGCGGCTGGTCTCCATGACCCCGGACGGCGAGCAACAACCGGCCACGGATTTCGCCACCTGGCGGCTGCGCTTCAGCCGGGTGCTGGACACCGACAGCCTGGTCTACGGTCAGTCCGTGCGCCTCACCCGGGGCGGCGAGCTGGTACCGGCGGTGATGCTGGCCCAGGACGACGCGGTAAGCCTGGACCCGCGCCAGGACCTGCGGCCCGGAGAGCGCTACACCCTGACCCTGGACACCTCGGTGCGGGCCTTTGACGGCACCACCCTGGCCGAACCGGTGGAGCGCAGCTGGGTGGCCCGGGATACCCGGCCGCGCTCGGTGATGGTCCAGAACACGCCGCCCGCCTCGGAGCGGGCCGATCCCTGCCACGCGGGGGACGCCGCCATGTCCCGACTGTCCGGCGCGCCGCTCAACTGCGTGCCCATCGACGCGGTGCTGCTCGGCGACCGCGACGCCACCCAGCAAAGCGGCAATGTCTTCACCGAGCTGGCCTACCAGCCCGATTTCCCCCAGGTGTCGCCGCTGCGCATTCCGCGTGGCAGCCTGCTTAACGGCACCAACGTGAGCGTGAAAGTGGCCGGCACCGTGCCCGCCGGCATCGAAACCGGCGATGTCACCGTCACCTTCCTGTCCGACGCCACCGGCTACCTGATGCCCAACCCCTACAGCAACCGGGACGACGCGCCGCGCCAGGTGCGGCTGTACGTGGACATGGCGATGACCGCCGAGCATTCCGAGGCGAACGGCGGCCTCAGCCAGACCCTGCTGCAGGTGGAACTGGTGGGCGAGGCGCGCACCAATGGCGCCAGCCTGGTGATGGACGCCCTCGGCGTGGTGGAGCCGGAAGTGCTGGGCCAGGAAACCGGCTTCGGCCTGCTCAGCCTGCACACCGAATCCTACCCGGACCAGACCGGCGCGCCGGCCCCGGTGCCGGACACCACCTCGCCGGTGCTGCAATCGATGACCCCCCGGGTGGAGGACGGCGGCCTGGCCACCACGGTGAAGCCCGGCGACCCCCTGGTGCTTAACTTCAGCGAGCCCCTGGACCCGGACAGCGTGGAACGGGCCCTGTCGCTGACCCGCGACGGCCAGGCGGAACCGTTCACCTGGTCCCTGGACGGCGCCACCGTGGTGGTGCGCCCCACCACGCCCCTGCGGCCCGGTAGCCGCTACCGGGTGGCCCTGGACGACCGCGCCACCGACCTGGCCGAGCCGCCCAACCCGCTGCTGCCGGTGAGCCGCGATTTCCGCCTGCCGGCCCTGGTGGGCGACCCGGTGGCGCCTGTGGCCACCACCGTCTATCCGGGCTTCCCCTGCGCCGTGGACAAGACCACCTGGCGCATCGCCGAGGGCGACCATGGCCTGTGTCGGGGCAGCCGTGGGGACGACGATCACCTGCCGGTGTCGCGGCTGCCGGCCAAGCGGCCGATCCGCGTCACCTTTTCCCAGGACATCGACCCGGATTCGGTGATCCTCGGCCAGCGCTGCGGCGAAGGCAGCTTCCGGGTCGAGCGCGTGGCTACCGACGGCAACGGGGATCCGGTGGCCCGGGCCGATGGCGATAAACGCAAATACGACTGCCAGGCAGCGGTCCCCGGCCGCCTGGAGAAACACGCCCGCGTGCTGACCTTCGTGCCCGACCAGCCCTGGGAGCCCGGCGTCGCCTACCGCTACGCGCTGCAATCGGTGAACCGCGCCTCCGGCCAGGCCGGCGACGACTGCCGCAGCGGCGAGGCGATTTGCTCCAGCGCCGGCCTGCGGCTGCAGACCGCTCTGCTGGAAGGTCCGGAGCCGGACTGGGGCGGCCCGGACCTGGAGATCCATTTCCGGGGCGAGCCCGCCAAGGTCGGGGTGTTCCAGGCCCTGGACAACCTGCCCAGCGCCGACGTCAACGGCAACGGCCGCTTCGACCCCGGCGAGCCGGGTTACGCCGCCGGCGAACCGGGCTTCAACACCACCCGGCTGCAGGTGCAAGGCGGCAGCACCCTGACCCAGAACCCGCGCCTGGACTGCGACACCCAGGAAGCCTGCGACATCCAGGTGGTGGGTGGCCTGAACTCCGAGGTGCTCGGCCCCGGCACCTACGACGACCCGTCCACGCCCGAGGAGGAGCGCATTCCCGGCGTGCGGGTGGCGCTGCACCCCACCCTGATCCTGGCGTCCTCGGTGACCGTGAAAGCGGACGTGCTGATCCAGGGTGGCATCCCCATCGAAAGCCCCACCGGCACCCAGGTGATGCGCATGCGTTACACCTGCTCGGCGGGCCAGGGCGACGGGGACTGCGGCGACCGCGACGGCCTGATTCCCGGCTGGATTCTGGAAACGGAGGACGGGCCGGAATTCCGCGCCAAGGTCGACCTCTACCTGGACGCGCCGTATCTGGAGGCGCCCCTGGGCGGCGAGCACAACCAGCACAGCTACCCGCTGACCATGGATCTGGCCGGCCCGCTCACCTTCCTGCCCAACGGGCGCATGGCGATCCAGCAATACAACCGCAACCCGATCCCGGTAAACGTGAAGCTGACCCGGCTGCTGGGTTTCCTGAGCGCCAACATCGATCTGCGGATTCCGCAAAACGCGGTGAAACTGCAGTATCTGGGGGTGCCGATCAAACGTTGACGCGGCTCAGTATTGCGCGACCCGTGAAGGCGTAGCATGGTGTCGGTAACAACCGGAAAAAAGGGGAGAGGCACCATGAGTGAATACGGCGCCACCGTGGCCTGGCATCTGGCGCCGGATGCCAGTTTCGAATACGAGAACTTCGACCGGTCCCACGAGTGGACCTTCGCCGGCGGCGAGGTGGTACAGGCGTCCGCGTCGCCGGAATTCTTCGGCTCCGCCAACCGGGTCAACCCGGACGAGGCGGTGATCGCCGCCACCGCCAGCTGTCATATGCTCACCTTCCTGTCCATCGCCGCCAAGCAGCACCTCAAGGTGCTCAGCTACGTGGACCGCCCCCAGGGCGTGGTGGAGAAGAACGAGGACGGGCGCATGGCGATCACCCGCATCGAGCTGCGCCCCCGGGTGGTGTTCGAAACCGACCCGGAACCGGCGGCCCTGAAAAAGCTCCACGACGCCGCCCACCGCAACTGCTTCGTCGCCAATTCCCTGCGCGCCGAAGTGGTGGTCCAGCCCGACGACTGAGCCCCCGCCACCCGTGACCGGCCGGCCACGCCCGGCCGGCGACCGCGTGGCCCAGAGTCGCTAAACTGTTGCCTTCTCCGGCGGCCAGGAGCCGCCTTTTCGCCGTTGTAGAGAGTAGAGAGGGCGCCCCATGCTTGATCAGAACGAAATCGACCTGTTCCGCGACAACGTCCGCAAGTTCCTGGAGAAGGAAGTGCAGCCCCACTACGATCAGTGGGAAAAGGACGAGAAACTGCCCCGCGAACTGTGGAACCGCATGGGCGAAAACGGCCTGCTGTGCGTGGACGTGCCCGAGCAATACGGTGGCTTCGGCGCCGACTTCCGGCTCTCCGCGGTGATGGTGGAAGAAGCCTCGCGCATGGGCTTCGGCGCGCTCGCCTCCAACCTGTCCGTGCACTCCGACATCGTCGCCCCCTACATCCTGCACCTGGGCACCGAGGAGCAGAAACAGGCCTGGCTGCCGAAAATGGTCACCGGCGAAGCGGTGGGCTCCATCGGCATGACCGAACCCGGCGCCGGCTCCGACCTGCAAGGCATGAAAACCCGCACCGAAAAAGACGGCGACGGCTACGTGATCAACGGCCAGAAAACCTTCATCACCAACGGCCAGCACTGCGACGTCATCGTGCTCGCTACCAAGACCGACCCCAACGCCGGCGCCAAGGGCGTCACCCTGTTCACCGTGGACGCCTCCCTGCCGGGCTTCTCCCGGGGCCGCAACCTGGAGAAGATGGGCCACCACGCCGCCGACACCTCCGAGCTGTTCTTCGAGGGCGTCAAAGTGGGCGCCGACCAGATCCTCGGCGGCGAAGGCAAGGGCTTCTTCAACCTGATGAACGAGCTGCCCCGCGAGCGCCTGATCCTGGCCCTGGGCGCCGTCGCCGCCTGCGAAGGCATGATCGAGCGCACCGTCACCTACACCCAGGAGCGCCAGGCCTTCGGCCAGCCCATCAGCAAATTCCAGAACACCCGCTTCGTGCTGGCGGACCTGCACGCCCAGGTCCAGGTCAACAAAGCCTTCTGCGCCCAGTGCACCGACCAGTACGACCGGGGCGAGCTGAGCACCGCCAACGCCTCCATCGCCAAGCTCACCACCACCGAGCTGCAAGGCAAGGTGGCCGACCAGTGCCTGCAACTGTTCGGCGGCTACGGCTACATGAAGGAATACCCCATCTCCCGGGACTTCGTGGACGCGCGCATCCAGCGCATCTACGGCGGCACCAGCGAGATCATGAAGGAAATCATCGCCCGGGATATTCTCGGCCGCTGATCCGGCCTAGGCCGCCGGCGCCATGATGGTGCCCTGGGCCACGGCGCACAGGGTCTCGGCGCCGTCGTCGGCCACCGCGAACAGGTCGCACCGGCACACCGCCGCCTGACGACCCGCGCTCTCCACCCGGGCGCGGGCCACCAGGGTATCGCCCTTGGCCGCCTTCACGTAGTTGATCTTGAACTCCAGCGTCAGGCCGTCGCCGTACAGCGAACCCCCGGCGAAGGTCAGGGCATTGTCCGCCAGATAGCTGAGCACGCCGCCGTGGGGGCGGCCGTGCTGCTGCAGGAACTCCGGTTTCAGCGCCAGGGAAAGCTGGGCCTCCCCCTCCACGAAACGATCCAGACGCGCCCCCAGGAAACGGCTGAACGGCTGGGCCTCCAGCACGCGCTCGCCCAGGGCCTGCAATTCTTGCGGTGTCATGGCAACCTCTAGGAAACAGTGAATTAGAATATTGTTCTAGAATAGGATTCTAGTATGAGCGAAGCAAGCCCCCTGCGGCCCCGCCCCGGTGCCCGGGAACGGGTACTGGCGGCGGCCCTGGCCTGCGCCACGGAAAGCGGCATGGACGCGGTCACCATCGAAGCGATCCGTGCCCGCAGTGGCGTCAGCGTGGGCAGCCTCTACCACCATTTCGGCGACAAACAGGGCGTGTTCACCGCCCTGTTCGTGGCCGGCGTGGAGCACTTCGGCGAGATCGCCATGGCCGCCATGGCCCGGGGCGCCTCCGCCGAAGCCGGCCTGCGCGCCCTGGTCGGTGACTACCTGGAATGGATCGTGGCGCACCCGGACTGGGCCCGCTTCCTGCTCACCGCCCGTCCCCGACTGGAGAGCCTGGCCGGCCCCCAACTGCGCGACGCCAACGGACGCTATTTCACCGCCCTGAGTCACTGGCTGAACCGCTGGCCGGAACCCCGCCCCCTGGCCCGCCGCCCCACCCTGGTGCTGGCCCTGGTATTCGGCCCGGTGGACTACCTGGCCCGCCCCTGGCTCGACGGCTTGATGCCCGCCAGCCCCCTGGAACACCGGGACGCCCTGGCCGACGGAGTGGTGAGCGCCCTGCTCGGCCACTGACGCACGCGCCACCGCACCCCCCAGATGGGGCATGCGCCCCGGTTCCAGAGCGTGGATTATCCGGCGTATACCGTCATTACTGGGGACACCACCATGATCCTTTCTTCCTCTCTCCAACGCGGCCTCGCCGCCCTGTTCCTCGCCGCCCCGGTGGCCGCGCTCGCCGTCGGCCCCGGCTCCGGCTCGCAAAGCCGCCACAACTTCCGCGTCGGCAGCTGCCAGGTCAGCAGCATGCAGGTCATCTACAAACTCGACAGCCTCATGGGCGAACCCACCGTCAGCGGCTCCTACAAATGGACCGGCAACGGCAACTGCTCGCTCCCGTCCTCCACCACCCTCTGGCTAAAAGTCCAGGACAGCAGCGGCGGCCGCGGCTATGTACGCCTCAAACCGGCGGTCCCCAAAGGCAACGGCGCCTACGGCTATAACACCACCGGCTCCCCGGACTGGGACGAAGCCCTGTGCGGCTTCAACGGCAACCGCCGCACCAGCTGCCTGCCCCCCAACGGCGCCAAAAACCTCTGGAAAAGCGGCCGCGTCACCGACTTCAGCGTGACCTGGTAAATACCCGCCCCACGCGGGCAGACCTTCGGCCGCCGCGCACAGCGCGAGCGGTACCGACACAAGAACGCGGCTTCGGCCGCGTTTTCTTGTGCTTTCGCGACAGGGCGTTATCCCGGTTTGTCCGGGCTGGAGATTTCTGGTTTGATCTGAAGCCATTACATGCCGGTTTACAAGATATGACGCCCGCTCGTTCACTGGATATTCGAGCCGGCGTCCTAATACCTGTTAGGTGTAGAAGTGATTGATCGAAATCCCATCGTGCAAAAGTTTTACGCAGTAATAGCGGCTTCGGGATTGGGGCTAGTTACAAACCTTGTTCTTTTCTTCTTGGCCGCGTTCCTATTCGCTGGACCAGAGGGAGGAGAATGGGTAAAAGCATATTTTGGCGGGGGTGGAGAATGGTTCTTAGGTGGCACAGCGATTTTGGCTGCATGTTATTTTCCTCTGGTCAGAAAATTAAGGGTGACTTGATGTGTCTGAATGCTGTATCGAACCTAAAAATAAGCAGCAGACCGACCTTCGGCGGCTGTGCTAAGCGTTGTCTTGATGATGAAACAGCAATCGCGATCTAAACCAAAGATTCCCCCCGAAGATAGGGTGGTCCTGTTCGACGGAGTTTGTCGACTGTGCTCCTTGTGGGCTCGGTTCCTGATTAGGTTCGATAAAAAACGTCGGTTTAAGTTGGCTACCGTTCAGTCACCTGATGGCCAAGCGATTTTGGAATCGCATGGTTTTTCAAAGGATTACTACAAAACCATGCTGCTTGTTGAAGGGGGCAACGTTTACACAAAGTCCTCTGCGTTTTTCAGAGTGATGTTTCGGCTGCCGTGGCCATGGCCATTCGTCTGTATTGGCTGGGTTGTTCCCTCAGTCATTCGGGACTGGCTGTACGACCGTGTCGCTTTAAATCGTTACAAGCTTTTTGGCCGCCATGAGGCTTGCGTGATTCCGGATAAAGACCATGAATCCAGGTTCCTGGGCGAGTAGTCCATCTTTTAGCTATGCAGTTTGCCGTGGCGCTATCGCCTTTATTTGGTTCTATCATGGCTTGATCCCGAAACTGCTTTATCCCCACGAGGATGAACTGGCCATGAATGTGGCAGCTGGTTTTTCACCAGCTGGCGCATTGCAGTTGGCAACCATCGGCGGCGTGCTGGAGATCGTCATGTCAGTTGTTGTCTTGGTATTTTGGCGTCATCGATGGCCAATGGTGCTTACAGTGATTGCAATGATCGGTTTGCTGGCATTTGTGGCCCTGATGAAGCCCATATTGCTGGCGGCAGCTTTTAACCCTGTGTCAACGAATATTGCTACGGCTGCGCTTGCTATCGTTAGTTTGCACCTTCTGAATGTTATCGAGAGCGGTGGCTGACAAGTGAATGAAGCCGACCGTGTAGCTCCCACCGTTTTGGTGGACACCTTCTCCTAACGCGAGGAGGTGGGCAATGCCCAGATACAAGCATTCGAGGAAGACCTGGCAGTACTCGTCGGATTTCGAGGTGAAGGCTGTCTAGCTGAGCCATCAAGCGAGGGTAGTGCCGGCAGGTCGTCGCGGGGCTGAATATTCATCCGATTATGTGTTGGTGGTCGCACGAGTAGTACCGCGCAGGCGGTATTAGACTGGATTCCCGAAAGCGCGTTGATGTGGTGAAAGAGGGAGAAGCCCACCACCATATAAGGAACTAAATGAGTTATATGGAATAAATCAGCCGGCGCCAATTATTAATGGCGTTATGGATTACGACAGAGAGAGAATAAAGATGCCCGAATCAGTCTTTAAAGCAATATTGGTTGTCGCTGCTCTTTTCTTCACGGTTTTCTTTGCTGTGACCGTTTTGCCGCCGCTTTTTGAGAACCCCGATGTATGGGGCGCGTTCGCGGCGGGGTTCGTGAACCCCTATTCGAGCGGCTATTCGACGGATGTGCTTGTTTGCTGGGTCATCCTTGCTGTCTGGGTGGCTTATGAGGCCAAGGCCTATGAGGTTCGAAAGGGGTGGGTTTGCTTGCTGCTTGGCATTGTGCCGGGAGTGGCGGTTGGGTTTGCGCTGTATCTGCTACTCCGAGCAAAGCAGATCCGGGAGTTCAAGAGTGATGCATAACGAGCTGATCAAGTGCATTCCCACCGTGTCTTGCGGGAAAAACGGGTAGTAAACGGCGCGAGGATACCCCGGCTTATATGGCGAATGCAGAGATACCCGACGAAGCGAAGCAGGCACGGTCGGTCGTTGAGGCTGTGCTGGGTGGTTCGATCATCGGCATTTCCTGTTTGGCTCCGCCGTGGTGGGTGGTTTAAGGCGCGACAGTGACGTGGACGTCCTGGTCGCGGTGGTTGAGCCGCCTACCTTCGAGCAACGAAGGGCCCTGGTCTCCCGGTTAGTGAGCGTATCCGGCGCGGTTGGGAATCGTCGGGGCATGCGGCCGTTGGAGCTGACGGTGATCACGGTGGCCGAGGTCGTGCCTTGGCGATTCCCTCCTAAGGCCGAGTTTGTATACGGTGAATGGTTGCGAGAGGACTTTGAGGCGGGAGGCGTGCCGGAGCCGGTCCGCGATCCTGATCTTGCCATTGTTCTGAAGAAAGTGATCGATGGGACGGGCGAGCGGGTTTTGACGCGCTTGTTGCCTATATGAAGAGATCGATTGAGGCGTGTCTGGCCGCCCCGTAGAGCAAAAGCTCTGCTGGTTGCCACTTGGTATTGGGCTAGGCTGCTCGGGGCTTGCCTGAAGAGATTACTTTGCCCACTTCCTCCGGTGAGGCTCCAAGCGCAAGCAATGATTTCATAAGCAGATCCAAGGAGACACTCGGGTCGCCAGCTTCCATTTTCGCAACGCGAGACTGGCTGGATTTGATCAGCTTCGCCAGCTCGACCTGGCTCAGATTTTTCTTGCGTCGACTCTCTTTGAGAGACTGGCTGAGCGCCAGCTTCATCTCAATGTAGGCGGATTCTTCTGGCGTGAGTTCCAGGAACTCGTCCGCATCGCCAATTTTCCAGCCCTTTTCCTCGAGCTTCTTACGTTTATTCGCATGCATCATCATACATCCTGAATCTGGCCTTACATGTGTAGATTACCGTCTTCGGAGTTTTGCCGGTTTTCTTCTTAACAATATCCGCTATGACAATGGCATCCGTATCTATCCGGTAAAATATACGCCAGATCTTGTCGTCGTCCGTGATGCGAAGTTCGTGGCAATGAGCGCCTATGGAGGGCATGGGTCTGGAGTGCGGCATGGTCAGCGCTACACCGCGCTGCAGTTCACGCAGCAGATAACCCGCCTCTAATCTGGCGGCGGCCGAGAAAGGCGGCGTCTTTACGTATCCATGTAGCCAGATCAGTGGCTTGTCCTTGGGGCTCATGTTCGACATGCTATGTCAATTTCGACATGTCATCAAGCAGACTGAAGGCTGGGCAAGTAAAGGTGCTGATAGTTGGGGCGGCCCGGTTCTTCGCCTCAAGGCCCGCTAGGCCGCGTAGCGCTTGGCTACCGCTCTGAGCACGATGCGGCACTGGTTGTCGCCGTATTCGCGGATGTCGGCGGCGGCTTGCTCGGGGTTGCGGCCCAGGACGTTCTCCAGCAGGCGCTGGAAGATGCGCAGGGAGCCGTCGAATTCCGTGGTTTCTTCCTGCAGGGCGATGTAGGAGAAGCGCTTGAGCAGGGGGACCAGGTCCTCGATGTCGGCGGCCAGGTAGCTGTTGTTGGCGAACCGGCGGGTGGCGAGCTCCACGAAGCGGAAGGCCACCTGGTGGGCGCCGGGCATGTCGTCGGCCTGATAGTGGCGCTCCAGTTCCGGCAGCATGGCGGCCAGATCCTCGATCTGGCCGGGTTGCCAGTCCCGGGCGGCCCGGGCGGCCATGTGCGAGAGCAGCAGGAACAGGAAGTCGTAGAGGTCGCGGACCTGGCTTTCGGTGACCTCGCAGACCCGTGCGCCCCGGCGCGGTTGCAGTTCGATCAGGTGCCGCTTTTCCAGCAGCCTGAAGGCCTCCCGGAGTGAGTTGGTGCTCACATCCAGGCTTTTCGCCAGTTCCGCTTCGGGCAGCTTTTCTCCCGGGGCCAGTTCCCCGCGAATGATCCGTTCCGCCAGATGTTCGGCGATCTGCTCGCTCAAACTCACCGCTTTCAGCGACATCCTGACTCCTCCTTCGTTGAGCCGCCATTATCCGCCTCCGGTGATCTTGTGTCACGAATTGAGTTGTTTGACAATTCAAGAAACCCTGCTAATGTTGCCATCGAGGACTGACAAAGTCATGGGAGACCCGCGTCCGTCATTCCACGAAAACAGGACGCACCGATTGCCCCCGGCGTACCGGGGAGGAGGCCAAACGATGTTCGCCAAGATGCATTCCGACACCATGCTGAAAATAAAAAAATGGGGATATTTGGGGTTCTGGGCCCTGGTTCTGCCGCTGCTGCCGTTCAGTGCCCTGGTGGGCCGGGAGGCCGGCACCCAGGATTACTGGGCCTGGTTCATCTACTTCGTGGTGTTCGGCATCATTCCGGTGCTGGACTATCTGATCGGCAAGGACCCCTCCAACCCGGACGAACAGGTGCAGGTGCCCTCGCTCAGCCAGGAGCGTTTCTACACCGGGTCCCTGTTCTTGATGGGGTTCGTTTGGTTGGGCGCGCTGTTTTTCGGTGGTTGGGTGTTCGTGAACAACGATTATTCCTGGCTGGGCAAGCTTGGCTGGATCGTGTCCATGGGCACCGTGGGTGGCATCATCGCCATTAATCTGGGCCACGAGTTCGTGCACAAGGACCCCAAGGCGGAAAACTGGATGGGCGGTCTGCTGCTGTCGTCGGTGACCTATGCGGGCTTCAAGGTGGAGCACGTGCGCGGCCACCATGTGCATGTGTCCACGCCGGAGGACGCGTCTTCCTCACAGTACAATCAGGGCCTCTATGCGTTCCTGCCCCACGCGTTCAAGCACAACTTCCTGAACGCCTGGCGGCTGGAGAAGCAGTACCTGGAGCGCAAGGGCAAGAAGAACCTGAGCGTCCACAATGAGCTGATCTGGTGGTACGGCATCTCGGCTCTGTTCGCGGTGGCCTTTGGCGTGCTGTTCGGCTGGCAGGGCGTGTTGTTCTTCTGCGCCCAGAGTTTCGTGGCCGCCTTCACCTTGGAAGTGATCAACTACATCGAGCACTACGGCCTGCACCGCCGGGTCAAGGACAATGGCCGCTATGAGCGGGTGACGCCGGCGCACAGCTGGAACTCCAACTACCTGCTCACCAACCTGGCGTTGTTCCAGCTGCAGCGCCACAGCGACCACCACGCCTACGCCAAGCGTCGTTATCAGGTGCTGCGCCACTATGAAGAGAGCCCGCAGCTGCCCGGCGGTTACGCGGCCATGTACGTGCTGGCGCTGTTTCCGCCGCTGTGGAAGAAGGTGATGAATCCGCGGGTGGAAGCCTACTACGAGGGCGAGATGGACCAGCTGTTCCGCGACAGCCGCCGGGTCAACAACATCGCCTGATTCGGTATTTGATGCCTTGCCTGCCCCGGCGCCCGATTGGGTCCCGGGGCTTTTCTCTGGCCGTTCCTATTGCTTCCAGAACAGGGGCGTGAAGAGTACCAGGAAGGTGAAGATCTCCAGGCGGCCGAGCAGCATCAGCAGGGTCATCATCCACTTGGCTTCCGGGGTGATGTTGGCGAAGCCGCCGCCCACCTGGCCGATGCCCACGCCCAGGTTGTTCATGGAGGCGGCCACGGCGCTCACCGCCGTGGTCAGGTCCATGCCGGTGACCGTGAACAGCAGGGTGAAGATCACCGCGATGGTGATGTAGACCCCCACGAACCCCCACACCGCCTGCAGCACCCGGTCGTTGACCACGTGCTTGCCGAAGCGCAGGGCGAAGATGCCGTTCGGGTAGATCAGGCGGCGCAGTTCGCGGAGGCTGTGGCGGGCGATCAGGGCGGCGCGCACCACTTTCATGCCCGCCGCCGTGGAGCCGGCGCAGCCGCCGATAAAGCTGGTGAAGATCAGCAGATAGGGGATGTAACCGGGCCAGGCGGCGGCGTTGGTGCTGGTCAGGCCGGTGCCGGTGCCGAAGGAGGCCACCTGGAAGGCGGCGTGCCGGGCGGCCTGGTCCGGGTGGTCGTGAATGTGGAAGAACATCAGGCCGATGCCCACCAGGGCGATGTACATCAGCATCAGCCCCATGAAGAAGCGGAACTCCGGGTCCTGCACGTAGGTGAGCAGGGAGCGGCCCCGCCAGGCGGCGAAATGCAGCGCGAAGTTCATGCCGCCGATCAGCATGAAGATCACCCCCACCCAGTCGATGGCGGCCTTGTCCCAGTAGGCCATGGAGGCGTCGTGGGTAGAGAAGCCGCCGGTGGAGACGGTGCTGAAGCTGTGGCAGATGGCATCGAACAGGCTCATGCCGGCGGCCCAGTAGGCCAGGGCGCAGGCCACGGTGATCGCCAGGTACACGTACCACAGGGCCTTGGCGGTTTCGGCGATGCGCGGCGTGAGCTTGGCCTCCTTCATGGGGCCGGGAATCTCCGCCTTGTAGAGCTGCATGCCGCCGATGCCCAGCATCGGCAGGATCGCCACCGCCAGCACGATCACGCCCATGCCGCCCAGCCACTGAAGCTGCTGGCGGTAGAACAGCATTGATTTGGGCAGCTCGTCGATGCCGGACAAAATGGTGGCGCCGGTGGTGGTCAGGCCGGACACGGACTCGAACACGGCGTCGGTGAAGCCCACCGGCACGGCGTCGGAAATCAGCATCGGCAGCGCGCCGATCGCCCCCAGTACCGACCAGAACAGGGTCACCACCAGGAAGCCGTCGCGGGCCTGCAGCTCCGCCCGCTGGCGGAAGAACGGCAGCCACAGCATCAGGCCCAGCAGCATGGAAATCGAAAACGAGGTGAGGAAGGGCCCTTCGCTGCCGTCGCCGTAATAGAACGCCACCGCCACCGGGGGCATCATGGTGAAGCTGAACACCACCAGCAGCAGGCCGAGGATTTTCGAGATCAGCGCGAAGTGCATCCCGGCGTCCTAGAAGAAGGTGAACCCGACCTGGAACAGTTTTTCCACGTCCCGGGTGCGGCGTTTGTCGATCAGGAACAGAATCACGTGGTCGTTGGGCTCGATCACCAGGTCATCGTGGGCGATCAGCACCTTCTCGCCGCGCACGATGGCGCCGATGGTAGTGCCCTCCGGCAGGTCGATGTCCTCGATGGCGCGGCCCACCACCTTGGAGGACTTGGCGTCGCCGTGGGCGATCGCCTCGATGGCTTCCGCCGCGCCCCGGCGCAGGGAGTAGACGTTGACCACGTCGCCCCGGCGCACATGAGTGAGCAGGCTGCCGATGGTGGACTGCTGCGGCGAGATGGCGATGTCGATGTCGTGGCCCTGCACCAGATCCACGTAGGCCGGGTTGGCGATCAGCGTCATCACCTTGCGCGCGCCCAGGCGCTTGGCCAGCAGCGAGGCCATGATGTTGGCCTCGTCGTCGTTGGTGAGCGCGCAGAACACGTCGGTGTTCTCGATGTTGGCCTTGAGCAGCTCGTCCCGGTCGGTGCCCAGGCCCTGCAGCACCACGGTGTGATTGAGCCGCTCGCCCAGCCACTCGGCGCGCTTCGGCGAGCGCTCGATGATCTTCACGTTGTAGCGGTGCTGGATGCTCTTGGCCAGGCGGTAGCCGATGTTGCCGCCGCCGGCGATCACGATGCGCTTGTAGTTGTGCTCCAGGCGGCGCAGCTCGCTCATCACCGCGCGGATGTCGTTCTTGGCGGCGATGAAGAACACCTCGTCGTCCGCCTCGATCACCGTGTTGCCTTCCGGGATGATCGGCCGGTTGCGGCGGAAGATGGCCGCCACCCGGGTGTCCACGTTGGGCATGTGCTTGCGCAGTTCGCGCAGCTCGTTGCCCACCAGCGGGCCGCCGTAATAGGCGCGCACCGCCACCAGCTGCACCCGGCCGGTGGCGAAGTTCACCACCTGCAGGGCGCCCGGGTGTTCGATCAGGCGCTTGATGTAGTCGGTGACCACCTGCTCCGGGCTGATGATCACGTCGATGGGGATGGCGCTTTCGTTGAACAGCTTGTCGGCGCGGCTGGTGTAGTAGGCGGTGCGGATGCGGGCGATCTTGGTGGGGGGGCGGAACAGGGTGTAGGCCACCTGGCAGGCGACCATGTTCACTTCGTCGGAGTTGGTCACCGCGATCAGCATGTCGGCGTCTTCGGCGCCGGCGTCTTTGAGCACCCAGGGGTAACAGCCCATCCCTTGCACGGTGCCGATGTCGAGGCGGTCGCCCAGTTCCCGCAGCCGTTCGCCGTCGATGTCGATGACGGTGATATCGTTGCGTTCCCCCGCCAGGTTCTCCGCCAGGGTGCCGCCGACCTGGCCGGCCCCCAGAATGATGATCTTCATCGATCGCCTTTTTGTTCGTCAGGCGCCGGCGCTTCGTGCTTGCGCAGGCAAGCCAGGTAAAAGCCGTCCGGCCCGTCCTCGCGGGGCAGCAGTTGCCAGCCCGCCGCCACCGCCGGCGCCGCGGGCGGTCGCTCGGTGAGGTCGGCGGCGTCCGGCGTGCGCGCCAGGAACGCCGCCACCTGGCGGTCGTTCTCCTCGCGCAGCACCGAGCAGGTGGCGTACACCAGCCGGCCGCCGGGCCGCAGAAGCGGCCATAGTGCATCCAGCATGCGCGCTTGTAAATCCACTAGCGGCGGCAGGTCGGCCCGGCGCCGGTGCCATTTCACGTCCGGCTGGCGGCGCAGGATGCCGGTGGCCGAGCAGGGCGCGTCCAGCAGGATGGCGTCGAAGGGCTCGCCGTCCCACCAGTCCGACGGCTCGGCGGCGTCGCCGACCCGGGGTTCGGCGCTCACGCCCAGCCGCGCCAGGGTCTCGCGCACCCGCTCCAGGCGCTCGGCCACCCGGTCCAGGGCCACCACCCGCGCCTCGGGGAAGGCTTCCAGAATCTGGCCGGTCTTGCCGCCGGGGGCGGCGCAGGCGTCCAGCACCCGGCCGCCGGGCGGCACCGCCAGGCGTTCCGCCGGCAGTTGCGCCGCTTCGTCCTGCACCGAGAAGTCGCCGGTGTCGAAGCCGGGCAGCGCGGTCACCGGCCGGGGCGGCGTCAGGTAGAGGCTCCAGGGCGCCAGCTCGCCGGGCCGGGCGCCCTCGCCCAGCGCCGCCAGGGCCTGTTCGCGGCTGTGCCGTTGGCGGTTCACGCGCAGGGTGAACGGCGGCGGCGTCAGGCTGGCCCGGGCCAGCGCGTCGGCCTGCTCCGGCCAGTCCTCCTGGAGCTGGCGCCACAGCCAGTCCGGCAGGGAGGTGGCCACCGCCGGCGCATAGCCGGCGAAGGCGGTGGCCGCGTCCAGGCGGCCGGCCTTGCGCAGCACCGCGTTGGTCAGGCCGCTGGCCCAGCCGGCCTTGAGGCGCCGGCACAGGTCCGGGTAGGCGTTCACCACGGCGTGCTGGGGGCGGTCCGTGAACCACAGCTCGTAGAGGCCGCACAGCAGCGCCAGGCGCACCGGCTGGGCCTTCGCCTTGATGGGCTTGTCGAGCTGGTCGTTGAGCCATTGATTGAGCGGGCGCAGGTAGCGGCACACGCCGAAGCACAGGTCGCGGGTGAGGCCGCCGGCGCTGCCGTCGGGGACGCCGCGGCGCAGCACTTCGCGCAGGCTGGCGCCGTCGCCCTGGCCGGGCAGCACGCGGTTGAGGGCGCGCACCGCCGCCAGGCGGGGATCCGGGCTTTCAGCCAAGGAAGGCTCCTGGTTGGAACAGATCGGGATGGCCACGGCGGATGTCCGCCACGGTCAGGGGTTTCTTGCCGGGCAGTTGCAGCCGGGTGAGGCGCACGGCGCCGTCGCCGCAGGCCACGATCAGGCCCTCGTCGCTCACCGTGAGGATGCGGCCCGGCTCGGCCTCGCCGTCGCCGGCCTCGGGGGCCTCGTCCGCGTCCCAGATGCGCAGCGGCTGGCCGTCCAGCTCCACCCAGGCCACCGGCCAGGGGTTGAAGGCGCGCACCCGGTTGGCGATGCCCCGGGCGGGCAGGCCGAAGTCGAGGCGGGCGCCGGCCTTGCTCAGCTTGCTGGCGTAGGTGACGCCATCCTCGGGCTGGGGCTCGGCGCGGTCCAGGTGGCCGGGCAGGTCGTCCAGCACCGTGCTCAGCAGGCGGGCGCCCTGGGCGGCCAGGCGGTCGTGCAGCTCGCCGCCGGTCTCCCGGTCGCCGATGGGCAGGGCCTCGCTGAGCAGCATGGGGCCGGTGTCCAGGCCGGCGTCCATCTTCATGATGGTGTTGCCGGTTTCGGTGTCGCCGGCCAGGATCGCCCACTGGATCGGCGCCGCGCCGCGCCAGCGCGGCAGCAGCGAGCCGTGCACGTTGACGCAGGCCAGGCGCGGCAGCGCCAGCACCGCGCGGGGGATGATCAGGCCGTAGGCCACCACGATCAGGGCGTCCAGGTTCAGATCGGCGATCCGGCGCTGAATCTCGTCGTCTTTCAGGGATTCCGGCTGCAGCACCGGCAGATCGTGGGCCAGGGCCAGCTTTTTCACCGGGCTTTGCACCACCTTCTTGCCGCGCCCGGCGCCCCGGTCGGGCTGGGTGAGCACGGCGGCGATGTCATGGGGGCCGTCGATCAGGGCCTGCAGGCTGGCGGCGGCGAAATCCGGGGTGCCGGCGAACGCAATACGGAGAGGCGAAGTACTCATCAGGCGTTCTGGCGGTGGATTTTCTGGAGTTTCTTCTTGATCCGGTCCCGTTTCAGCCGCGACACGTAATCCACGAACAGCTTGCCGTCCAGGTGATCAATCTCGTGCTGGATGCAGGTGGCCAGGATGCCGTCGGTGACGATCTCGAACGGCTCGCCGTCCCGGCCCAGGGCGTTGATACGCACCTTGGCCGGGCGCTCCACCTTCTCGTAGAAGCCGGGCACCGACAGGCAGCCTTCCTCGTAGGGGGCCAGGTCCTCGGTGAGAGGCGTGATTTCCGGATTGATGAACACCTGGGGCTGGTCGCGTTCCTCGGACACGTCGATCACCAGCACGCGCTGGTGCACGTTCACCTGGGTGGCCGCCAGACCGATCCCGGACGCGTCGTACATGGTCTCGATCATGTCGTCGATCAGTTTGCGAAGCGCGTCATCCACCTGCTCCACCGGTTTTGCTACGGTGCGGAGTCGTGGGTCGGGAAATTCCAATATCTCCAGCTTGGCCATGGGGCTCCTGCGTCTCTATCCAGCTGCTTGCCAGCTACTTGTGAAGCTGCTTTAAATTTGGTTGCTAAATCTATGATCGCGTTGCTAATATCCGGTGACGACTGTGTTCGATCCGGGGGTGCGTCCGCCTTGTCGCGGATGCCGATAATCATAAAAGGAATCCGCTGATGATGAAATCGCTGCAGCGAATCCTGTGTCTGGGGGTACTGCTGGTGGCGTCCCAGGCGATGGCCGACAGCATCCAGCTCCGTGACGGTCATCCCGACGTCTATTACGTCAAGAAGGGCGATACCCTCTGGGATATCAGCGCCCGGTTCCTGGAGAACCCCTGGCAGTGGCCGGAACTCTGGCACGACAACCCGGAGATCGACAACCCGCACCTGATCTACCCCGGGGATGAGATCCGCCTGTCCTGGCAAGGCGGCGAGCCGCGCCTCACCGTGAACCGGGACGGTAACAGCCGCACCCAACTGCCCGACGGCACCATCAAACTGACGCCCCGCGCCCGGGAGTTGGACCGCGACAGCGCCATCCCCGCCATTCCCATGAGCGCCATCCAGAGCTATCTGAAGGAAGCCCTGGTGGTGAGCCGCGAGGAAATCGCCGATGCCCCCTACGTGGTGGGCGGCCAGGACCGGCGCGTGGTCTACGGCATGGGCGACACCATCTACGCCCGCGACCCGGACACCCAGTTCGAGAACGCCCCGCCCCGCTACGGCATCTATCGGGTGGGCGAGGAATACGTGGACCCGGAAACCGACGAGGTGCTCGGCTACGAGGCGCGGCAGATCGGCCTGGCCAGCATCACCGGCCACGAGGACGACATGGTGACCATGGAAGTGGTGCGCTCCTCCGAGGACATCCGCGTGGACGACCGGCTGTTCCCGCAACCGGACCGCCGCGTGCGCGCCGTGCTCTATCCCCACGCGCCGGACGAGAAAACCACTGGTCACATCATCCGCTTCTTCGACCGCATCAACAGTGTCGCCCGCAACGACGTGGTGGTGATGAATCTGGGCGAACGCGAGGGCATGGAGCCCGGCCACGTGCTGGACATCTTCCAGCAGGGCGAGCTGGTCCGCGACCGCCAGCGTGACGAAATGGTGCGCCTGCCGCGCACCCGCTCCGGCAGCCTGGTGCTGTTCCGGGTCTACGAGAAGGTCAGCTACGGCCTGATCATGGAATCCCTCCGTCCCATCTACATGCAGGACATCGTGGAAAGCCCGGAGGGCAGTTACTGACACCGCGACCGACATCGCTTCAACCGGCGCACAAGGAGGTGCGCGATGGATGGACAACTCCGGCGGCTGGCTCTGAGCGCCGCCTTTTCCCCCGACTCCGCCCGGCTAGGCAGGGCCCTGCGTGAACTCAACCCGGACCGGGATGATCTGCTCCGCTTCGTGCCGCGCCTGAGCGCCGGTGGGCAGGCGCGCCTGCTCCGCGATCCCGGCGTCCTGACGCCGGTGCGCGACAGCCTGGCCGCCCACGGCTGGCGCTGGCTGGCCCTGGGCGACGATGACTACCCACCGTTGCTCGCCGACCTGGACGACGCCCCCGGGGTACTGGCGGTGCGCGGCGACCCCGCCGCCCTGGCCGCGCCCCAGCTGGCCATGGTGGGCGCCCGCCACGCCTCCGCGGACGGCCTCGACAATGCCCACCGCTTCGCCCGTGCCCTGGCCGGCGCCGGCTTCACCATCACCAGCGGCCTGGCCCTGGGCGTGGACGGCGCCGCCCACCGGGGCGCGCTGGCGGCGCCGGGGCCCACGGTGGCGGTGCTCGGCTGCGGCCCGGACCGCGTTTACCCGGCCCGCCACGGTGGCCTGGCCGAGGCCATTGTCGACGGCGGCGGCGCGGTGATCACCGAATTCGCCCCCGGGGACGGCCCCCTGGCCCGGCATTTCCCCATGCGCAACCGGGTGATCAGCGGGCTCAGCCTGGCCACCATCGTGGTGGAGGCGGCGCCGCGCAGCGGCTCCCTGATCACCGCCCGCACCGCCGCCGAGCAGGGCCGCGAGGTGTTCGCCGTGCCCGGTTCGTTGCACAACCCGCTCAGCAAGGGCTGCCACCGCCTGCTGCGCGACGGCGCCAACTGGCTGGAAAGCGTGGACGACGTGCTGCAGGCGTTCGGCGACTTCCGCCGCGTGATCGACGACAGCCCCGCCCTGAACACGGACCAGCCGGCCCTGCTCCGGCACTTCACCGGCGGCGTCAACGACCTGGACGCGCTGTGCCGGCGCAGCGGCCTGGGCATGGCGGAGCTGGCCGACCGGCTCGCCGAGCTGGAGCTGGACGGCCGGGTGACGCGCGCCCGGGGCGGCTATGTGATCCGCCGCTGAACTGGCGGCGTACCGGCCGCAGCGGGTATCCTCTCGCCGCATGAATCAGCATCTCGACACGGCCATCCGTATCCTCCGCGCCGGCGGCGTCATCGCCTACCCCACCGAGACCGTCTACGGCCTGGGCTGCGACCCGTTTGACGAAGCCGCCGTGGCGCGCCTGTTGGCGATCAAGGACCGGCCCGTGGACAAGGGCCTGATTCTGCTGGCCGCGGACCTGGATCAGCTGGACGGGCTGGTCAGTCTGACCCCGGACCAGCGTCGGGAGCTGGCGGCGGTCTGGCCGGCGCCGGTGACCTATCTGCTGCCGGCCACGGATCGGGTGCCGGCCTGGATTCGCGGCGCCCACCACAAGGTGGCCGTGCGCGTGGGGCCCCATCCGCTGGCCCGCGCCCTGGCTCGGGGGCTGGGCTCGCCGCTGGTGTCCACCAGCGCCAATCGGGCCGGGCGGCCGTCGGCGCGCAACCGCTTCCTGGCGGCGCGCAATCTGGGCGCGGACGTGGATTTCGTGGTCACCGGCCAGTGCGACCCGCTGGCCCGGCCGTCCACCATCATCGATCTGGAAAGCGGCCGCGTGCTGCGTTAATGAACCGGCTCCAAGGAGCGAGCAAGATGCAAGAGATTTCCCCGGATGCCGTGAAGGCCTGGCTGCTGGACCTGCAGGACCGCATCGTGGCGGAGCTGGAGGAAGAGGACGGCGAAGGCCGCTTCCAGGAAGACGCCTGGGACCGGGCCGAGGGTGGCGGCGGCCGCAGCCGGGTACTGGCCGATGGTGCCGTGTTCGAAAAGGCCGGGGTGAATTTCTCCCATGTGTTCGGCGAGCGCCTGCCGCCGTCCGCGTCCGCCCACCGGCCGGAGCTGGCCGGGCGGTCGTTCCAGGCCATGGGCGTGTCCCTGGTGATCCATCCGCGCAACCCCTACGTGCCCACCAGCCACGCCAATGTGCGCTTCTTCATCGCCGAAAAAGACGGCGAGGCGCCGGTGTGGTGGTTCGGCGGCGGCTTCGACCTGACGCCTTTCTACGGTTACGAAGAGGACGCGGCGGCCTGGCACCGGGTGGCCCGGGAGGCCTGCCAGCCGTTCGGCGACGAGCTCTATCCGGAGTTCAAGGCCTGGTGCGACGATTACTTCTTCATCAAGCATCGCGATGAACCGCGCGGCGTCGGTGGCCTGTTCTTCGACGACTTCAACCGCCTGGGCTTCGAGGACAGCTTCGCGCTCACGCGCAGCATCGGCGATGCCTTCATCCGTGCCTACCGGCCCATCGTGGCGCGCCGCAAGGCCACCGCCTTCGGCCAGCGGGAGCGGGATTTCCAGCTCTACCGGCGCGGCCGCTACGTGGAGTTCAACCTGGTTTATGACCGGGGCACCCTGTTCGGCCTGCAATCCGGCGGGCGCACCGAATCCATCCTCATGTCCCTGCCGCCCCTGGTGCGCTGGGATTACGACTGGCGGCCGGAGTCCGGCACCCCGGAAGCCGAGCTGTACGAGAAATTCCTGATCCACCGGGAGTGGCTATGAGCGACCGCTACGCCGTGTTCGGCAACCCGGTGAGCCATTCGCGCTCGCCGGACATTCACCACGCCTTCGCCGCCCAGCGCGGCGAGGACCTGGTCTACGAACGCATCGAGGCGCCGGTGGACGGCTTCCCGGCGGCGGTGACGGCCTTCTTCGACGGCGGTGGCCGTGGCGCCAACGTCACCGTGCCCTTCAAGGAAGAGGCCCACGGCCTGTGCGGCGCGCTCACCGAGCGGGCCCGCCAGGCCGGCGCGGTGAATACCCTGTGGCGCCGGGACGGCGTGCTGCACGGTGACAATACCGACGGCGCCGGCCTGGTGGCGGACCTGCGCGGCCAGGGCTGGGCCCTGGCCGGCAAGCGGCTGCTGGTGCTGGGCGCCGGTGGCGCCGTGCGCGGCGTGCTCGGCCCCTTGCTGGCCCAGGCGCCGGCGGAGCTGGTGGTGGCCAACCGCACCGTGGCCCGGGCGGAAACCCTGGTGGAACGGTTCTCCGGCCAGGGCGTGGCGCTCCACGCCAGCGCCCTGGAGGCCCTGAACGGCCGTTTCGATGTCATCATCAACGCCATTTCCGCCGGGCTGCACGGCGACATGCCGGCGCTGCCGGAGGGCCTGGTGGGTGACGCCACCGTGGCCTACGACATGGTCTACGGCGCCCGCCCCACCCCGTTCATGGAGTGGGCCGACGCCGCCGGCGCGGCGGCGGTGCGCGATGGCCTGGGCATGCTGGTGGAGCAGGCCGCCGAGGCCTACCAGGTGTGGCGCGGCTGGCGGCCGGACACGGCGCCGGTGCTGGCGCGGCTGCGGCACGGCTGAGTTCCGGGTTTTACAACTTTTGCCGTCCCCATGCTGGCGGCGCCGCGGCGATCGCGGTGAAATGCCCACACGGGCGCCGCCGCGCGCCCGATTTTTCGGGATCGGCCGGGGGCCTGTCCACCCTGCCTTGCCCTTTCGCCTTGCGCCGTCCCGGACGGCGATTGCTTGCCCGTTTGTTGCTCTGGAGGAACGCCATGCGTTCAGTGTTTCATGCCCTGGTTCTGGCCGGCTGCCTGACGCCCGCTCTGGGCCTGGCCAATACCTTCGGTTTTTCCTGGGACAATGATCTCTTTCTCGGTCAGGACAAGAATTACACCAACGGCGTGCGCCTGAGCTGGGTCGGCGATGGCCAGGCCGACTGCGAAAACAATGGCGGCCTTACTTGCGGCGTGGCGCGCACCCTGGACCCGCTGCCCGGCGTGTCCGCCGCCGACGAGCGCCACGCGCTCACCGTGAGCCTGCAGCAGATCATGATCACCCCGTCGGACATCGAGCGGGAAACCCCGGATTACAACGACCTGCCCTATGTGGGCTACGCCAACCTGGAAGTGGGCCTGTTCAGCTGGGACCGCAAGAATCTGTACGGCTATGGCCTGCGCGGCGGCGTGGTGGGCCCGGATTCCGGCGCCGAGCGCAGCCAGAAGATGGTGCACCGGGTCACCGGCTCCAACGAGCCCCAGGGCTGGGACAACCAGCTCGGGCCGGATACCATCGGCGGCGTCTGGTTCCTGCACGCCCACCGTCTGTTCCGCAATACCAGCGACAGCGGTTACCAGACCGAACTGGGCACCGCCTGGGGCATCGACGCCAACAACTTCGACGGCAACGCCCAGGCCGGCGGCTTCATCCGCTTCGGCCGCAACCTGCCCGGTAACTTCATCCCGGATTACGCCGGCATCGGCACCGCCGGCTCCCTGGTGGGCCTGTTCGACAACCCGGGCTTCGGCTGGGAAGTGTTCCTGGGCGCCGCCGGCCAGTACAACGGTTATTCCTACATCGAGGAACACGCCGGCCGCTACGACATCGAGACGCGGGATTTCACCGGCAGCCTGATCACCGGCTTCGGCCTGCGCAACAGCGGCTTCAGCTTCACCCTGACCCTGCAGACCTCCACATCGCCGATCCGCGACAGCAGCGACCCGCTGAGCTTCGGCAACATGTCCTTCATGTGGGCGATCTGATTCACTGGCCCACCGGATTCACGACCCTCGCCGAATGCGCTGTAGGAGCGGCTTCAGCCGCGATCGGGCCGTGCCGCTGCCCAGGCGCGGTTTTCGCGGCTGAAGCCGCTCCTACGGTGGCCATCACCGACGTCAGGGGTTCAGGTAATCGTCCTTAAGCTTCACGTAGTTGCCGGCCACGTAGGGCAGGAAACGCACTTCCTGCTCGGTGAGCTCGCGCACCGGCCGCGCCGGCCGTCCCCGGTACAGCCAGCCGGACTCCAGCCGCTTGCCCGGGCTCACCAGGCTGCCGGCGGCCAGCATCACGTCGCTCTCCACCACGGCGCCGTCCATGATCATGGTCTGCATGCCGATCATCACCCGGTCGCCCACGGTGCAGCCGTGCAGCATGGCCTGGTGGCCGATGGTCACGTCGGCGCCGATCTCCAGGGGAAAGCCGCCCGGGTTGAACTCGGAGGCGTGTGTGATGTGCAGCACCGCGTTATCCTGGATGCTGGTGCGCGCGCCCACGCGGATGCGGTGCATGTCGCCGCGCACCACGGCCCCCGGCCACAGCGAGCAGTCGTCGCCCAGTGTCACGTCGCCGATCACGGTGGACGCCGGGTCCACGTAGACCCGCTCACCTAGGGCCGGTGCCTTGTCTTGGAAGGGGCGAATCCCCATCTCTCTCCTCCTGAACATTTCGTTAGTGCCCGTTTATACCGAGAGGTCCCATGAGCCACAATCCGCTGATCGATTACCCGGATCTGCCGCCGTTTTCCGAAATCCGCCCCGAGCACGTCAAGCCGGCGGTGGAAACCCTGGTGGCGGCCGGCCGCGAACGCATCCGCGAGGTGCTGGCCAAGGGCGACTTTAGCTACCGCGCCCTGGAACAGACCCTGGCCGAGGAGGACGACCGGCTGGGCAAGGCGTTCGGCCCGGTGGGGCATCTCAACGCCGTGGCCCAGAACGAGGCCCTGCGCGAAGCCTACAACGCCTGCCTGCCTCTGCTCAGCGAATACGGCACCGAGGTGGGCCAGAACGCGGACCTGTTCGCCGCTTATCAGGCTCTGCGCGAAAGCGACGAATTCCAGCGGCTCAGCCCGGCCGGGCAAAAGGACATCGACAACACCCTGCGCGATTTCCGGCTGTCCGGCGTGGCGCTGTCCGGCGAGCAGAAAAAGCAGTACATGGAGAACGCCAAGCGCCTCTCCGAGCTGACCACCCGCTACGAAAACAACCTGCTGGACGCCACCCAGGCCTGGAAGAAGCATGTCACCGACGAAAGCGAGCTGGAAGGCGTGCCGGAAACCGCCCTGGCCGGCGCCGCCGACCGGGCCCGCGCCGAGGGCCTGGAGGAAGGCTGGTTGCTGACCCTGGACGTGCCGGTGTTCCTGGCGGTGATGAGCCACGCCCGCAACCGGGCCCTGCGTGAGGAGATGTACCGCGCCTTCACTACCCGCGCCTCCGATCAGGGCCCCCACGCCGGTGAGTACGACAACGCCGCGATCATGGACGAGATCCTCAAGCTGCGCCATGAGCAGGCGATCCTGCTGGGTTTCGCCAACTACGCGGAGGAATCCCTGGCCACCAAGATGGCCCGGGACGTGGACGAGGTGATGACCTTCCTGCACGACCTGGCGCGGCGCGCCAAGCCCCAGGCGGAACAGGAGCTGGCGGAGCTGAAGGCGTTCGCCGCCGAGCAGGGCGCCGGCGATGTGCGGCCCTGGGACCTGGGCTTCTGGAGCGAGCGGCTCCGCGAGGCCCGCTACGACCTGTCCGAGGAAGCCCTGCGCCCCTGGTTCCCGGCGGAAACCGTGATCGACGGCATGTTCCAGGTGGTGGGCAAGTTGTTCGGCATCCGCTTCCGCCCCCGGGAGGACGTGGACACCTGGCACCCGGACGTGCGCTTCTACGAACTGGTGGACGAGGACGGCACCGTGCGCGCCGCCTTCTACCTGGACATGTACGCGCGCACCGGCAAGCGTGGCGGCGCCTGGATGGACGACGCCCGCATCCGCCGGCGCCGGCTGGACGGTTCCCTGCAGACCCCGGTGGCCTACCTGACCTGTAACTTCGCGCCGCCGGCCGGCGGCAAGCCCGGCCTGCTCACCCACGATGAAGTGGTCACCCTGTTCCACGAGTTCGGCCACGGCCTGCACCACATGCTCACCGAGCAGGACGTGCCCGGCATCTCCGGCATCAACGGTGTGGCCTGGGACGCGGTGGAACTGCCCAGCCAGTTCCTGGAAAACTGGTGCTGGACCGAGGAAGGCCTGGCGCTGATCTCCGGCCATTACGAAACCGGCGAACCGCTGCCCAAGGACATGCTCGACAAGATGCTGGCGGCGAAGAACTTCCAGAGCGCCATGGGCATGATGCGGCAGCTGGAATTCTCCCTGTTCGACATGCGTCTGCACGCCGAATACCGGGATGGCATGAGCATCCAGAAGGTGCTCGACGAAGTGCGCGAGGAAGTGTCGGTAATCAAGCCGCCGGCGTTCAACCGCTTCCAGAACGGCTTCGCGCACATCTTCGCCGGCGGTTACGCGGCGGGCTACTACAGCTACAAATGGGCGGAGGTGCTGTCCTGCGACGCCTACTCGCGGTTCGAGGAAGAAGGCCCGTTCAACGCCGACACCGGCCGCGACTTCCGCGAGAAGATCCTCGCCCGGGGCGGCAGCCAGGAGCCCATGGAGCTGTTCGTGGCGTTCCGTGGCCGCGAGCCCAGCGTCGAGCCCCTGCTGCGCCATAGCGGCATCGAAGGATAAGCCGAAGCATGAAACGCCAGTTCATCGCCGGCGCCGCCTGCCCGTCCTGCGGCGCCGTTGATCGCATTCAACGCTGCATCGAAGGCGAGACCATCTGGATGGAGTGCGTGGCCTGCGGGCTGGTCCGCAATCTGGATGACCAGCCCCCGGCCTCGGACGCCAACGAGCAGCCGGTGACCCTGCAAAAGCCCAGCAAAAAATAAGCCGAGGGAGGAAGGACAATGGCCAACCCGCGAGTCGATGACCCGCTCACCCTGCATCTGGGGCACGAAGAGCTGGTCATCCGGCGGCGCTATGAGACGCTGAGCATCATCAACGACTTTCTGATCGCCATCTGGTTCTTGCTGGGGAGTATCTTCTTCCTCTATCCGAGCCTGGAAAAGCCGGCGGTCTGGTTGTTCATCATCGGCAGTTTCCAGTTCATGATCCGCCCCACCCTGCGCCTGATCAGCCACGTTCATCTACAGCGCATGCCGGAGAGCAGTTGGGAACGCTAGCGGCCTGGCGTTGCAGGAGCGCCCGGCCGTTCCCTACCGCATGAAACCGGTCTTAAGCCCCGCCGTGGTGCGCGCCATTTCCCGGCGCAGCCAGGGCACCCGGTCCATGGCCGGGAACAGGGCGTCGCGGGCGGCCGGCACCAGGCGCCCGTGGGACTGGAACGCCGGCGTCAGCCAGCGGCTCATGCGCTGATAGAAGCGGATGCCGCCCCGGCGGGCGCGGTGGTAACGGGCCCAGGCCGCCGGCCAGTCGGCGCTGGCGGCCACCGCCGCCGCGATTTCCCGGGCGTCCAGCAGCGCCATGTTGGCGCCCTGGCCGAGCTGCGGGCTCATGGCGTGGGCGGCGTCGCCCAGGAAGCCCAGCCGGCCGGCGCCCCAGCGCCGCATGATCACATCCCGATAGGTGGCCACCAGCAGGTCCGAGGGCGCGTTCAAGCCCTCCAGAACCGGCGCCAGCCGGGGCCAGGCCTCCAGGGCCCGGGCCTTCCAGGCATGGAAATCCACCTCGCCGGCCCGCCAGCGGTCCAGTTCCGTGACCGGCAGACTCCAGAAGAAGCTCACCAGATCCTGGTCCGGCGCCGCCGGCGAGCGCCCGGTGGGCAGCAGGCCGGCCATGGTGTGGGCGCCCTGGTAGCGTTGCCGCAGGCAATCCGGGTCCAGGTCCGTGGTCATGGGACGCATCGCCCAGATCGCCCCCCAGGGGTAGCGGCGGTCATAGCGCACCCAGGCCGGCGGACGCAGCCGGCTGTGGCTGCCGTTGGCCACCAGTACCGCGTCGAAGCGCCGCCGCCGGTGGTGGCCGTCCTGGTCCAGATCCAGCCACACCCGGTCGTCGCCGTGGGCCAGGGCGCGCACCCGGGTGCCGGTAAGCCGTTCGTGAGGCTCCGCTTGGAGGGCTTCGTCCAGGGTGTGGCAGAGGCTGGCCCGGTGCACGCCCAGGCCGTCCAGGCCCGGTTCCAGGCTGGCGTAGCGCACCCGCATCACGGTGCGGCCTTCCGGGGTGTCGCCGAACAGGCTGTGAATCGGCGCGCCGCGTTCGCGGATCGGGCCGGCCAGGCCCATCTCGGTAAGCACCGCCAGCCCGGAGGGCTGCAGCAGCAGGCCAGCGCCCACCGGCGCGGGGGCCGGGGCCTGCTCGATCAGGGTGACGCGGTGGCCTTGCCGGGCCAGCAGGCAGGCACTGGCCAGGCCGGCGGTGCCGGCGCCGACCACGGCGATGGTTTGCGGCTTCATGGCGTCAGTGCGGGGACCAGCTCATCTGGCTCAGCGAATACACGAAGAACCCGGCGCCGATCAGCGCCAAGACCATCAGCACCGTGGCGATGATGCCCAGCACCAGCCCGGCGGTGGTCTGGCCACGGCCCTCGTGGTCCATCTCGCCCCGGTTCATGGCGCCCAGGTCCCGTGCCGCCAGGATCCAGGCCACGGTGCCGATCGGCGCGAACACCAGCATCCCCAGCAGCCCCATGACCAGCACGGCGGTGCCCCGGTGCGGGCGCAGGGCGGTGTTGGTGGCGGCGGCGTGCGCCGTGGTGGCCGGCACCGGCGCCGGCGGACGCTCCACGAACGCCGCCGCCAGCATCAGGCCGGTCACCGAGACGCCGAGCACGAAGTGCACCGAGGACACCAGAAGGCCGTACAGGTCCCAGCTGAAGGAGCCGCTGCCGGCCAGATCCGTCAGCACGGTCATGGTGAAGACGATGAACACCGACTGCAGCAGCATCAGAATGCAGGCGATGATCACCATGGTTGCCGCCTTGAGCGCCCGTTTGTGGAAGACTATGCCCAGCACGATGCCCACCAGCGCGGGGATCACAAGGGGCAGGATGGCCGTTAGGCTGGAAATCAGGGAGGACATGGCGTGAATCTCCTTGGCGGCTGAATCGCGGAAACATACCGGTCCGCATGGCGGTTGTCATGGAAGGCCGCCACGGAATCCATAAACAATGAATAAAAAAGCCCCGCCGAAGCGGGGCCGTGTAGTGGTGGTAACAACCAACTGGAGAAAACAGCGCAAGGCTTACTTTTCGACGAAGGCGCGCTCGATCACGTACTCGTGCATCTTGCCGCCCCGGGATTCCCGGAAGCCCCAGCCGTCGAGAATGTCGGTGAGGTCCTTGAGCATGCCCGGGCTGCCGCACAGCATGAAGCGGTCCTCGTCCAGGTTCGGCTTCGGCAGGTCCAGGTCCTCGTAAATCCTGCCGGACGTCATCAGATCGGTGAGCCGGCCCTTGTTGCGGTAGGGCTCGCGGGTCACAGTGGGGTAATAGAGCAGCTGGTCACGGATGATCTCGCCGAAGAACTCGTTGTTCGGCAGTTCCTGCTCGATGATGTCCTTGTAGGCCAGCTCCGAGGTGTAGCGCACCCCGTGGGTGAGAATCACCTGATCGAATTTCTCGTAGATCTCCGGATCCTTGATGATGCTCATGAACGGCGCCAGGCCGGTGCCGGTGGACAGCAGCCACAGGCGCTTGCCGGGCAGCAGATGGTCCGCCACCAGGGTGCCGGTGGGCTTGCGGCTCACGTAGATCTTGTCGCCGGGCTGAATCTTCTGCAGCTGCGAGGTGAGCGGGCCGTCCGGCACCTTGATGCTGAAGAACTCCAGCTCTTCCTCGTAGTTGGCGCTGGCGATGGAATAGGCGCGCAGCAGCGGGCGACCGCCGTCCTGTTCCAGGCCGATCATGGTGAAGTGGCCGTTCTTGAACCGGAAACCCGGGTCCCGGCTGGTGGTGAAGCTGAACAGCGTGTCGTTCCAATGGTGCACGCTGGTGACGGTTTCAGTATTCAAATTTGACATAAGCTAATACGCTTTTATTCCGAAATCTCCAGTTGGTGAGAATGTAACCACTTCATGGATATCGGTAAAATGGGTAATTCCGATATTTCATATTGACAGAGCCGATATCTAAATGTCAATGGTTCTCATTTATATACCGGATGATCGCCATGCGCTATACCCTTCGGCAACTGGAAGTCTTCCTCGCCACCGCCCACTTTGAAAACGTGAGCCGTGCGGCGGCCCAATTGAACATGTCCCAATCCGCCGCGTCCGGGGCTCTCAAGGAGCTGGAATCCCAGTTCGAAGTGAAACTCTTCGAGCGCGCCGGCAAGCGACTGCGCCTGAACGAACTGGGCCGCCAGCTGTGGCCCCGGGCGGAGGCCCTGATCGGCCAGGCCCGGGATCTGGAGGCCGGCCTGCTGGCCCACCAGGAACTGGGGCAACTCAAGGTGGGGGCCACTTTGACCATCGGCAACTACCTGGCGGTGAGCATCATGGCCCGCTACATGGCGGAACAGCCCGGCGCCCGGGTGCAACTGGAAGTGGCCAACACCAGCACCATTGTCGACCGGGTGCTGGGTTTCGATCTTGATCTGGGTCTGATCGAAGGCGAAATCAATCACCGGGATCTGGAATTGTTGCCCTGGCGCGGCGATGACCTGGTGGTGTTCTGCGCCCCGGAGCATCCCCTGGCCTCCCGGGAGCGCCTCGATGACCACGACCTGAAGGCGGCCACCTGGATCGTGCGCGAGCCTGGCTCCGGCACCCGCCAGACCTTCGAGCGCGGCATGCACGGCATCCTGCCCGACCTCAATCTGCTGCTGGAGCTGGAGCATACCGAGGCGATCAAGCGGGCGGTGGAAACCGGGCTGGGCATCAGCTGCCTGTCGCGGGTGTCGTTGCGCGAGGCGTTCCGGCGCGGCTCGCTGGTGCCACTGGCGGTGCCGCACCGGGACTTCAGCCGCGAGTTCTACTTCGTGCTGCACCGGGAGAAATACCGCAGCCCCGGCGTGGAGCGCTGGCTGGAGCTGTGCCGGACGTCGACCACGTCCGGCTAGCGGTCAGTCCGGGCGGTAGCGCGGCCGGATCACGCCGTCCAGTTCGTCCCAGGGCAGGGTGAATTCCGGCTGGCCCATGGAATAGGGCGCGATGCTGTAGACGTCGTAATGCAGGACCACGCCTTTGCGGGTGAGGCGGAATGAATCGGTTTGCTGGAACGGCCAGTCGTCCTGGAAGGTGTTGTCGTCGGCGGGGGCTTCCCGGTTCAGCCAGCGGTCGTGGGCCGCGCGGGCGGCGTTCCAGAACGCCTGCTCGCGGCCGGTTTCCACCAGGTTGCCCAGGGTCACCGGCCGGCCTTCGGCCAGGTCCCAGTTGAGCCACTGGGTGATCGGCATGCCGTGTGCGCCGCCGGTGAACTCATAGCTGTTGATGGCCACGGTGACCAGGTTTTTCCAGCGGCCCACCTGCTGGGTGCCGCCGGACAGCTCCCAGGCCGGGCCCTCGTCGCCGGTGCTGGTGGCGGTGGCCAGGAATTGCTCGGCGGCCGCTTCCAGGCTGTCCGGCGTGGCCGGCTCCTCGCCGGACACCACCAGCTGCGAGGTGAGGCGCTCGCGCACCGCCCGGTTGAGCGCCGGCTGGCCGTCGTAGACCTGCAGGCTCACCTCGAACACCGGGCAGCCGTCGCCGTCGCAGCCCTCCGGGCGGCGTTCCAGGGTCTCGGTGTGGTGGGTGAGCTTGTCCGGCACCGGCGAGGCCAGGTCCGCGCCGGCATCGTCGCCGCTGCTGGCGGTCTGTTCGGAGGCGTCCGGGCCGCTGTCGGCCTGTTCGGCCGGGGCGGACGTTTCCGCTTCGCCGGAGGCGGCGTCGTTGCTGTTGTCGCAGGCGGCCAGTGACAGCGTCAGGGCCGCCAGGGCGGTGATCACGAAGGGCGATTGCCCGGGCAGGCGCGGCATGGGGTTTCCCGTCGGTTCCATGAAAAAAGCGGCGCGGCTGGAGCCACGCCGTAATGCGGGAGCATGCCCTGATTGCCCGTTGCCGGGCAAGGGGGATCAATCCACCTTCTCGAAGTAGCCCAGGATGCGCAGCGCCGCCACCTTGCCGCCGCGAATGTCCAGGTCGTCACCGGCCAGAGCCGCCACCGCGCCGCGCTTGCCGGCGGCGATCGCCTTCCATACCGGTTCCCGGGTTTCCAGCACCGCCACGGTGTCCGGGTCCAGCCCGTCGTGGACCACCGCCACGCCACGGCGGATCTCCAGGGTGAAGGCGCGGCCGGAATCGGCGAACTCGAAGCCCAGCTTCTCGTGCACGTCCAGGGTCTCCTCGGCCTTCAGGAAGGCGGTCATGGCGCCCAGGAAATTGTCGATCGGCAGGGTGGCCAGGAAGCCGTCCGGGCTTTCCGTGCGGAACCCGGGTTGCAGGCCCTCGCCGGCTTCCCGGGCGGCGGTGAAGTAGTAGTTGCGGGCATTGGGGTTGGACTCGGTTTCCGCCAGGCGGCGCAGTGCCCCGGCACGCAGATCGGCGACCGCCTGGTCGTCCGGGCGCAGCACCCGCAGGTGGTCGGTGAGCGTCAGGGCCCACTGGGCCTGGCCGCCGTCCAGGGCCTCGCGGGCGCGCTCCAACAGGGCCTCCTCGCCGCCGGCCAGCTCCGCCATGTGACCGGCCCGCTCGCTTTCCGGCAGGGGCTGCAGGGTGCTCGGGTTGCCATCGAACCAGCCCAGGTAGCCGTCGAACACGGAACGCACCGACCAGGCCACGTTGCCGTAGAACGGCTGCAACCAGGGATGCTCCGCCAGATGGGGCGGCAGGTGCACCCGCTCCACGATCTGGTCCGGCGTCAGCCCCTGGTTCATGTAGCGCAGGGTCTGGTCGTGCACGAACTGGATGCCGTCCCGGTAGGTGGTAAGCGTGTCGCGGATGGTGTCCGCGCCGGTGAGCGGCCGGGTGTGGCTGGGCACCAGGTACTCGGCGCCCAGGGCGCGGATCTTGTCCAGGCTGTCCGCCCAGCGGCGCACGTCCCGGTAGGGGGTGCCGCGAATGGTGTAGAGGTTGGGGAAGGCCTGATAGATGTTGTCGCCGGAGAGCACCACTTTTTTCTCCGGCAGCCACACGAACAGCTGGTCGTTGGTTTCCCCGGGCGCGTGCACCAGCTCCAGGCGCAGCCCGGTGATGGTCACTTCCCGGCGTTCGCCCACGGTGTGGTCCGGCGGCAGAGCGAACAGGCTGCTGTCCTCGTTGACGCCCAGGAAGGGGCCGATGCCGTCGTTGATGCGCTCGCCGTCCGGCAGATGGTGGCCGAACATGCGCATGGAGCGGGTGGTGATGATCGGGCGGATCTGGTTGACCACCCGGTTGATGTAGTAGCCGGTGCTTTCGTGGGCGTACACCGGCACCTCGCCGGGGGCGGCGAAGGCGCGGGCGCCGAACACATGGTCGGCGTGGTTGTGGGTGTAGATCAGCGCCTTGATGGGCTTGTCGGTGATCTCGCGGAAGGCGGCCAGCACCCGCTCGCCCTCGTCCACGGTCTCCATGGTGTCGACGATGATGATGCCGTCGTTGCCTTCCAGCATAATGGAATTGGCCAGACCGTAACCGATCGCCACGTAGACGCCGTCGGTGACCTTCACCACGCCCTGTTCAAACAACTGACTGTGCGCGCGCAACGCCTCCGGCGCCGGCGTGTCGGCGGGAGCGGGCGTCTTGTCGCCACCGCAGGCCACCAGCGTCGCGGTGAGCAGAAGAAATAGGTATCGCATGGGTTGTTATCCTTGTTGGGAAATCCGCATTCAGGCTAGCCCGGCGCCGGCCGGGGTCGAAGGTCGCAAACGGCCAGCGGCAGGTGGCCGGTGACCACCGCCACCACCGTGGCGGCCTGGCCGCTGGCGTTGCTGGACACCCTGGCGGAGGCCGGCGTGGACGCGCCGGCGCTGCTCCAGGAGGCGGGGCTGCAGGAAACCGCCCTGGCGGACCCGGGCGGGCGCGTGCCGGTGACGGCCATGAGCCGGCTGTGGGCCGCCGCCGAGCGGCTCAGTGGCGACCCCGCCGTGGGGCTGCGGGTGGGTGCCCGGGCCCAGCCCATGCATCTGCGCATCCTCGGTTTGCTGGTGCAGACCGCCCCCACCCTGGACCGGGTGCTGGACCTGGTGGTGCGTTTCCAGGCGCTGATTTCCACCAGCGTCACCGTCACCCGGGTGCACCGGCCCGGCGCCGTGGGTCTGGCGATCCAGGCCCGGCCCGGCGCGCCGGTGCATCCCTGCGCCCTGGATGCGTTCGCGGCGGTGCATGTGCGTCACCTGCGGCGGCTGGCGCCGCGCGGGCGGATCGCGGGGGTCGATCTGCGCCGCCCGGGGCCCGCGGACGCGGCCCCCTGGCGGGCCATGTTCGGCGAGTCGGTGCGGTTCGAGCGGGAACTGGACGTCATCTGGCACCACGCGGAAGGGCTGCGCGATCCCTTGCCCCTGGGCGACGCCGATCTGTGCCGTCAGCACGAAGCCCTGGCGGAGCAGGCGCTGGCGGAACTGGACCGGGCACCGCCCTTGATCCAGACCCTGCGCGGCTTATTGCGGGTGCGCCCGGACGCGCCCCCCTCCCTGGCGGAACTGGCGCGGGCGGTGAACCTGAGTGAGCGCTCCCTGCGCCGGCGGCTGGTGGCGGCGGGCAGCGGTTACCGCAAGCTGATCGAGGAGCAGCGCGCCGAGCAGGCCGCCGTCTGGCTGCGCCAGGAAAGGCTCCCGGTGGCGGAAGTGGCGCGGCGTCTGGGCTTCTCCGACGCCAGTAATTTCGGCAAGGCGTTCAAGCGCTGGTACGGGGTGGCGCCGGATCATTTTCGGCGATCCTGAGCCCAACCCCTTGTTTTTCAGTGTTTTGCACCCATATAGGAAGGGCAAAGTCATAATAGAGGAGTCTTAGTGTCACACTCTCGGAGAGAACCGATGCGACCTTCCTATCTTCTGGCCGCCGCTTTGATGCTGGCCACCACCGCCAACAGCTGGGCCCAGGACGCCACCGATGGCGTGCCCAATATCAAGCAGCCCGACCAGGAGAACATCCAGGCGCAAATGCGGGATACCTGGGAAACCATCAAGCAATTTTCCGCCGATCAGAAGGATCAGGCCCTGGCCGCCCTGCGCCACGCCATGGACGCCCTGGACGAGGACATCGACCAGGCCAGCGAGCGGATTGATGAAAACTGGCAGGACATGTCCCAGGACGCCCGCCTGAAGAAGCAGGACGCGCTCAGCGAACTCAAGGAACAGCGCGAAGCGCTGCAGACCCGCTACCAGCAGTTGGAAGCCTCGTCCGAGGACAACTGGGAAGCGGCCAAGGCCCGTTTCGGCGGTGCCTGGGAATCCACCAAGGACGCCTGGTCCGAACTGACCGCCCCGCAGCCCCGCGCCGCCGATTGATTCTCCCCGCTTCCGCGATCGCCCGCCATTCCGTGTAGCCTTGGGCCGCGCCGCCGACGCGCCGGGTGCGGCGGAGCCATGAAACTCACGTCTTCAACCCGAAGCGGTCAACGAAGCGTTGAGCCTCGGCCCCATCCCCGTGCAGTTCGATTCGGCCCTCATCGGCGAGGGCGGACAGGGGGGCCGGGCCGTACACCGCCGCGGCCAGGGCGTTGCCGTCGCCCGCCAGTGTGAAGGGCGCCTCCGGTTGCCCCACCGCCGCCGTCGACAAGACGCCGCCATCCAGCCGCATCTCGAACGCTTCCTTGCCGAAATCGAAACCGGCCCGGGCGCCGCTGCCGCCGGCGGCGCCGTGGATCAGATTCACACCCATGGAAATCATCAGCGCCGAGGGGCTGATGAAGCGCGTGGGGTCGTGCCCCGGCACGGTCAACGCCCATCGGCATAGCGCCTCCAGAACCGGCAGCAATGCCCGGCCTGAATCCGTCAGCGTGTAGATGCCCAGGCGCTCGTCGTGCGTGAGCACCCCGGCTTCGCGCATCTGGGCCAGCCGGCCGGTCAGCACGCTGGCGGTGATGCCGGGCAAGCCGGCGCGGATCATCTGAAACCGCTTGGGCGCGAACATCAGCTCCCGGGCCACCAGCAAAGCCCAGCGGTCACCAATCATATTCAAAGCGTGAGCTGCCAGGCAGCCCTCGTCATAACGTGGCTGCCGGGGTTGCGCGTCGGGCTTGGTCTCTCGGTTAGTCATGTTTAAATACTATTGGTTGTTTTTTAATACCTCAAGTGCCATTCTCGTATCGTGGGGGATGACCCCGGTGCACCCAAGGAGACAAAAATGACCTACTACACGGGTTCCATCACGGCCGTTCCGGTCTCGAACAAGGAGAAGTACAAAGCGCATCTTATCGCCGCCTGGCCTTTGCTGGCCCACTACGGCGCGGTTCGCATGGTCGAGAGCTGGGGGGTCGATGTCCAGAAGGGCCGGGTCAACGACCTGTTCGGCGCCGTGGACGCCCGGAGCGATGAAGCCATCGTCTACGCCTGGATCGAGTGGCCGGACCGAGCCGCCGCGGATACCGCCTGGCAAGCAATGCCGAACGATCCGGCCATGGCCGCGCTCTCCATGCCGTTCGACGGGAGCCGCATGATCTTCGGCGGGTTCGACCCGGTGCTCGCGACGGGAGGGAATCAGGGCGCGGGCTATATCCAGGGTTTCGCGCTGGCGGTGCCGGAAAGTAACCGCGCCCGTTACGTGGATATGGCCCGGCAAGCCTGGGAAGGCGCGTTCCGGCCCCGGGGCTGCCTGGGCATGGTGGAAGCCTGGGGCGTGGATGTGCCACGGGGCAAGCTCACCGATTTCTACCGCGCCACCCTGGCCGAGGACGGCGAGGTCCCGGTGTTCGGCTGGACCGCCTGGCCGGACAAAGCCACCTGTGATGCCGCCGCCAGAGCCATGGAGGCGGAGATGGAAGGCCAGGAATTTCCGGAGATGCCTTTCGACGGCATGAGGATGATGTGGGGCGGGTTCGAGGTGATATTCGATACGGCCCGGTGATGGGCTCACACGTCCGCGAAGTGCTCGCCGCCCCGCAGCCAGCGGCGCAGCAGGCGATCCACCCGCTGCGGATAACGGGCCAGTAGCGCCGCCGCCACGTCCCGCGCCGGCGCCATCAAGGCTTCGTCACGCACCAGATCCGCGATCCTGAACGCCAGGTCGCCGGTCTGGCGCGTGCCCAGCCATTCCCCTGGGCCGCGCAGTTTCAGGTCCTCCTCGGCGATCACGAAGCCGTCGCTGGTGTCGCGCATCACCGCCAGACGTTGCTTGGCGGTTTGCGACAGCGGCGTGTCGTAGAGCAGCAGGCAGTAGCTCTGGTCGCCGCCCCGGCCGACCCGGCCGCGCAACTGGTGCAGCTGGGCCAAGCCCAGCCGTTCCGCGTTTTCCATCACCATCAGGGTGGCGTTGGGCACGTCCACGCCCACCTCGATGACGGTGGTGGCCACCAGCAGCTGCGCTTCACCGCTGGCGAAGCGCGCCATCCGTGCCTGTTTTTCCTTCGCCTTCATGCGGCCGTGGACCAGCTCCACGGTGAGGTCCGGCAGCGCCTCGCGCAGGTCCTCGAAGGTGGCCTCGGCGGCCCGTGCCTGCAGTTCGTCGGATTCCTCGATCAGGGTGCACACCCAGTAGGCCTGGGTGCCGTCCCGGCAGGCGGCGCGAATACGCTCCACCACGGCGTCGCGGCGGCCGGCGGGCAGCGCCAGGGTCTGGATCGGCTTGCGCCCCGGCGGCATTTCGTCGATCACCGAGGTATCCAGGTCGCCGTAGACGCTCATCGCCAGGGTGCGTGGAATCGGCGTGGCGGTGAGAGTGAGCTGGTGGGGCACCTGATGGTCGAAGCGGCCCTTCTCGCGCAGGGCCAGCCGTTGCTGTACGCCGAAGCGGTGCTGCTCGTCGATGATGATCAGCCCCAGCCGCTCGAATGCCACCGCGTCCTGGAACAGGGCATGGGTGCCCACCACCAGGGCGGCGCTGCCGTCGGCCAGGGCCGCCAGGGTTTCCCGGCGCGCCCTGGCGCCCACGCTGCCCGCCAGCCAGTGGACGTCGATGCCCAGGGGCGCCAGCCAGTGGCGGAAGTTGTTCAGGTGCTGCTCGGCGAGCAGTTCGGTGGGCGCCATCAAGGCGACCTGGTAGCCGGTTTCCATGGCCACCAGGGCGGCGGCGGCGGCCACCAGGGTTTTGCCGGACCCCACGTCGCCCTGGATCAGGCGCAGCATGGGGTGGTCACGGCGCAGGTCCGCGCGGATCTCGCCGATCACCCGTTGCTGGGCGCCGGTGAGCCGGAACGGCAGGCTCTCCAGCAGCCGGGCGGTGAGCCGCTCGCCCTCCAGGCGCGGGGCGGACAACGCCTTCTGCCCGGCGCGTTTGGCCAGCATGCCCAGTTGATGGGCCACCATCTCTTCCATTACCAGCCGTTTCACCGCCGGGTGGTTGCCGTCCAGCAGCAGATCCACCGGGTCGTCCGGTTGCGGGTGATGCAGCTTGGTGAGCGCCTCGGCCAGGCGCGGCAGGCCACTCTGGTCGAGCAGCTCCCGGGGGATCAATTCCTCCGGCTCGTGGCCGCGCAGCCACTGCAGCGCCTGGCCGGCCAGGTTGCGCAGCAGCTTCTGGCTGACGCCGTCGGTGGTCGGGTAAACCGGCGTCAGGGCCTTTTCCAGGGGCGGCAGATCCGGGCCGGTCTGATACTCGGGGTGGTAGAACTCCAGGCCGGCGGCGCCGGGGCGCGGCTCGCCGTAGACACGGATCGCGCGGCCCTTTTCCAGGTAATTCTTCTGGGCGGCGCTGAAATGGTAGAAACGCAGCACCACCATGCCGGTGCCGTCCGCCACCTTGCACAACAACGAGCGGCGCTTGCCGAACACCACGTCGGCGGCCAGCACCTCGCCCTCGATCACCACGCCCTGCTCCGGGCGCAGGGCGCCGATGGGCGTGATGCGGGTGCGGTCCTCGTAGCGGAACGGCAGGTGAAAGAGCACGTCTTCCAGGGTGTGCAGGCCCAGCTTGGCCAGGCGCTCCGCCGCCCTCGGGCCCACCCCCTTGAAGCGGGTGATGGCGACGCGGTCCGGGGCGGCGGCGGGCTCGCTCATGCGGCGCCGGTCAGGCCGCCAGCCCCTCGCGGGGCACGGCGTGGCGCAGCACCTCGATGGCCTTGGGCCGGGGGAAGCTGTCCCGCCATACCAGGGCGATGGTGCGCGAAGGCACCGGCGGCGCGAACGGCCGCACCGCGAAGGTGGCCTTGTCGTAGCCGTGCTGGTGGAGCGCCGAGTTGGGCAGCACCGTGATGCCCAGGCCGGACGCCACCATGTGACGCAGGGTTTCCAGGGAGCCGCCCTCGATCTGCACCAGGTTGCGCTGGCGCTCGGAATCGATGGCCGGGCACAGCTCCAGCACCTGGTCGCGGAAGCAGTGGCCTTCGCCCAGCAACAGCAGGGTTTCCTCCAGCAGTTGCTCCGGGCGGATCTGCTGTTGCCCGGTCCAGGGGTGGTCGCCGGGCAGCAGCACCGAGAAGGATTCCTCGTACATCTTGGCGCGCACCAGGCCACCGCCGGAGAACGGCAGCGCCACGATGATGGCGTCCAGCTCGCCGCGGTCCAGTTTGCCGCGCAGCACGTGGGTGTAGTTCTCCTCGATGAACAGCGGCATTTCCGGGGCTTCCGCCCGCACCCGCGGCACCATGGTGGGGAACAGGTAAGGCGCCACCGTGAAGATGGCGCCCACGCGCAGGGGTGAGCCGAGCTGGTCGCGCTGGCTCATGGCCATTTGCTCCAGCAGGTCCGCCTGTTCCAGCACCCGCTGGGCCTGGGCGACGATGGGTTCCGCCTGGGGCGTCACCACCACCTCCCTGGGGCGCCGTTCGAACAGTGGCATGCCGAGCTGCTCTTCCAGCTTTTTGATCGCCGCGCTGAGGGTGGGCTGGCTGACGTTGCACACCTGCGCCGCGTGGCCGAAGTGACGCTCCCGGGCGAGAGCGACCAGATAGCGAAGTTCTGTTAGGGTCATAAGCGCAACAAGTATTTTCGATGAATCCCCATTCTGCCGGACTGACTGCCAATGAGCCATATTCTGATCGCCGGACTCGGTGACCTGGGCACCGGCCTGGCCGAACGGCTGCTCGCCGACGGCCACCGGGTGAGCGGCATCCGCCGTGGCCACGACGCCCTCGCCGGCGTGGATCTGTACAGCCAGGACCTGCTCGACGGCGCCCATCTGCTGCCGCCGGACCAGGTGGACCTGGCGGTGGTGATCATGACGCCCTCGGAGTACAGCGAGGAAGGCTACCTTAAGGCCTATGTGCGCGCCCCGCTCAACCTGCTCGACGCCCTGGCCGCCCGCCAGCCCCTGCCGCCGGTGCTGTTCGTGTCCAGCACGGCGGTGTTCGGCGACCAGGACGGCGACCTGGACGAAACCACGCCGCCCCGCCCGAGCCGCTACAACGGCAAGGTGGTGCTGGCGGCGGAGCAGGAGATCAGCGCCCGGGCCCTGGCCACCGTGGTGCGCTTCTCCGGCATCTACGGGCCGGGCCGCCGACGCCTGCTGAGCAAGGTGGAAAAGCTGATGCGCGGCGAGGAGGCCCTGCCCGCGCCGGCGTGGAGTAACCGCATTCACCGGGACGACTGCGTCGGCCTGCTGCACACCCTGGCCGGCCAGTGGCTGGCCGGCGAAACGGTGCCGCCGCTGGTGGTGGGCACCGACAACCATCCGGCCCGCAACCTGGACGTCTACCAATGGCTGGCGGAACGCCTGGGCGGCACCCTGGCGGTGCCGGACACGGAAGCCACCGGCAAGCGCCTGCGCAGCGGCTTCATCGCCGCAGGGGGCTACCGGCTGCGCTATCCGGATTACCGCGCCGGGTACCAGACCGTGCTGGAGGCGCGCTGACCGCGCGAGTCCTGGGCCTGGCCCGCCCTCTGCGGTATCTTTAGCGCCCCCGGCCGGACTTGTGCCCGGTCACGGAATCAGTAGAGTGTGCGCCTTCGAGGCGCCGAGGCGGCGCGACCGCCCAAGGGGAGTGAAACATGACGATACCGGTAGCCGTGGTGATGGGGTCCCAATCCGACTGGGACACCATGAAGGAAGCGTGCGACGCGCTCAGCCAGTTCGGCGTGGGCTGGAAGGCGGAAGTCGTGTCCGCCCACCGCACGCCCAAGCGCCTGGTGGAATTCGCCGAGACCGCCGTGGACGAGGGCTACAAGGTGATCATCGCCGGCGCCGGCGGCGCCGCCCACCTGCCCGGCATGATCGCCTCCATGACGCCGCTGCCGGTGCTCGGCGTGCCGGTGAAGAGCCGCGCCCTGTCCGGCCTGGACAGCCTGCTCTCCATTGTCCAGATGCCCAAGGGCGTGGCCGTGGGCACCCTGGCCATCGGCACCTCCGGGGCCTGGAACGCCGGCCTGCTGGCGGCGCAGATGCTGGGCACCCAGGACGGCGCCCTGCTTAAACGCATCGCCGACTGGAAAGCGTCCCGCGCCGACGAGGTGCTGGCGGACGCGTCCCTCGGCCAGGAACCCTCCCAATGAACCGGGTGCTGGTACTCGGCGGCGGCCAGCTCGGCCTGATGATGGCCGAGGCCGCGGCCCGGCTTGGCCTGGTGGTGGATCGCTACGATCCGGAACGGGCGGTGCTGCTCCCCGGCACCTCCGATCTGGCGGTGCCGATTACCTGGGAAGAGTGCCTGGAGCGTTATCCGGTGATCACCGTGGAACGGGAAGCCTTCCCGGACACCGGCCTGTCCGCGCGGCTGGCGGCCAGCGACCGGTGCGTGGCGCGCGGTGCCCTGGCCACCATCCCCGACCGCTTCGATCAGAAGTCCATGCTCGACCGCCTGGGCATTCCCACCGCGCCCTGGCGGCTGCTGGACCGGGTCGAGGACCTGGCGGCGGCGGTCGGGGAGTTCGGCGGCGTGGTGGTCAAGGCGCGCAGCGGCGGCTATGACGGCCGCGGCACCTGGATCATCGGCGAAGGCGGTGATACCGGCGCGGTGCCCGCCGAGGAACTGGCCGGCCGCGCCATCGTCGAGAAGAAAATCCCGTTCCGCCGCGAGCTGTCCATCGTCGGCGCCCGCAACCCGGCCGGCGAGACTCTGTTCTACCCGCTCACGCGGAACTGGCACGTGGACGGCATCCTGCGCCTGAGCCTGGCGCCGGCGGTGGCCAGCGCTGCCCTCCAGCCCCAGGCCGAGGACATCCTGCGGCGCATCATGGAAGAGCTGGACTACGCCGGCGTCATGGCGGTGGAATTCTTCGAGCAGGACGGCGAGCTGCTGGTCAACGAGATCGCGCCCCGGGTGCACAACTCCGGCCACTGGACCCACGAAGGCGCCGACTGGTCCCAGTTCGACCTGCACGTCCACGCCCTGGCCGGCGTGCCCCTGCATTCGCTGAACGTGCACGGGCCCACCGCCATGGTGAACCTGATCGGCACGCCCTTCGATCAGGCCTGGCTGCAGCACCCCGGCGTGGTGCACTGGTACGGCAAGTCCGTGCGTCCGGGCCGCAAGGTGGGCCATGCGAACCTCACCGCCGACAGCCTGGATGGTCTGCGCCAGGGGCTGCGTGCCTGGGCGGATGTGCTGCCGGAGGGGTTCGAGAAGGTGCTGGACTCGGAGCTGTCGCTGGGCTGATCGCGATCACCCCCAGCGCCCAAAAACAACGCCCCGCATCGCGGGGCGTTGTCGTTTCAGGGCGGGCCAGCCGCCGGTCAGGGAACGCAGGCGGCCATGGCCGACGGCCGGGTGGCCTGGACCGCGGCCTCGTCATCGCCGCTGGCGTTGGTGGAAAAGGCGCAGCCGAAGGTGTCGGCGGCCACGGTGGACGGGGTCAGGAAGTCGTCGCCGGCCGGTTTGTTCTGGTTCTGCTCCCAGTCGATCATGTCGGCGAAGGCGGTTTCCTGCTCCGCCAGGGTGTAGTCGCAATGCCCCGGTGAACGGATCGCCCGCTGCACCAGCCAGCCGCCGTTGCCGTTGTCCTCGGCCCGTTCGCGGTAGAGCTGGCCGTGGCGGAACGGCACGTACAGGTCGCCCAGCCCCTGCAGGCTCACCACCGGAATGGTGAACTCGCCGTTGATGACCGGAATCCAGCGCAGGCCGTCGTCGCGCCGGGGGTTGGCGGACGGGTCGCCTTCCACGCGCAGGATGGTGTCGTTGAACGCCTGTTCCTCGGCGGTGAGCGGCGGGAAGTTGTCGAACTGGTAGGTGACGCCGGCGTTGCCGGTGAGGTTGCCGGCGAGGATGCCGTTGACGTCGCCGCCGCGACCGCCGGTGCCCATCACCACGCCCCAGTAATAGGTGCGGAAGCCGGTGTCCGCCAGCGGCCGCTGGCCACCGGACAGGTCGCGCACCAGGGCCTGCATTTTCTCGCCGGCCTCGCTGGGCACACCCAGGGTGGAGAAGGTGGGCTCGGTGTCCCAGACCACGGCGTTGATGGCGTCCACGTCGAAGTTGGTGGCCGGGATCGCGGTGAGCGGCGGCGCGTCCGGGTTCTCGAAGTGCGCCAGGTGCTGGGCGGCCATGGTGACCCGGGCCAGGTACTGGAACTCGAAGGTGTCGGCGACCACGCCGCACATCGGCACCGCGCCGTCGTATTCCACGTGATTGTTGGCGGTGGCGTAGGTTTCCTGCTCGATGGCCGCCGCGGTCACGTGGCCGCCCATGGAGTGGCCGGTGATGTAGATCTTGGTGGGCGTGGCCAGAGTGCGGCCCTCGGCCTCGGCGATGTCGTTGAACGCCAGCGCCAGCTCGTTGGTGTCCTCCACGCCGGCGCGCACGTCGTAGTAGTTGGTGGAATAGCTGGAGGCGGCCCAGGCGTAGCCGTTGTCCAGCAGCCACTGGCGGATGCTCGGGTTGGAGACGGTCAGTGTTTGACCCTCGCCCCGGTAGCCGTGGGCGTACATCACCAGCATGCCGTTCCAGTTCACCGGCACTTCGATTCGATAGCCGGCGCCGCTGGGGCGCACGCCGGACCAGCGACTGGCGCCGTCGTGGCCGGTGACCCCGCTTTCGTCGAACGGCAGGCTGGCTTCATCGACACTGAAGGAGCGGCTGTCCTGGGCCCGCTGCGGTTCGGAGGGGTTGTCGGTGTCGCTGTGATGATCGCTGTCACCGCCGCAGGCGGTCAGCAGGCCGGCGGCGAGCAGGCCGCACAGCAGGGTCCTGGTGCGTTTTCCGGAATCGAAATTCACGATCGCTCTCCCGTTGTTCTTAATGTTATCGGTATTCTTGTATTAGTGTGTTTCGCTATGCGGAACAGAGTTTCCGAAACAGCGAAGCCCAATATCGGACCGTCGAGAAGAGACTGTCAATAAAAAAGCCCCGCGCGAGGCGGGGCGTCCCGGATAGCGGGAGAATGTGGAAAGCGCGCGGGTTTAGAAATCCACGCGCTGCATCACCAGGTCGGTGATCTGCACGGTGCCCGCCGGGGTTTCGTCGAAGGCCAGTTCCACCGCGTTCAGGTTGGTGAAATCGACGCCCTTGAAGGCGGTGAGCGGAATGTCCACGGCGTTGAGGGTGGTCTTCTGGGAACCGTGGTTGCTGTCGTAGAAGGCCCGGCCCGGGGGGTAGAACAGCCCGTCGCTGTAATCACTGGCCAGGGCTTCCACCCGGTTGCCGTCGCGGTCTTCCAGGATCACGTGGAAATCCTGGCCGCTCTCGTTGTCGGCATCGCCGTGGGACACGCCCACCCGCACGGACAGCACCTGGTAGTCGGTGGCGTTCAGGCCCAGCAGCTCGGAGCGGTAGGTGGCGCTGGTGTCCCAGGCCATGAACAGCTGCTCGGCGATGTTGAAGGCGGGCGTGGCCACGTCGCAGCCCTCGCCGGGCCGGCCGTTGGTTTGGCAGATGCCGTAGGAGGAGAAGCCGTCGAACCACACCGAGCCGCCCAGGTTGTTGGTGGTCAGGCTGGCCGGGTCCAGGGTGTCATCGATCACCAGCCGGTCCGCCGCCGGGGCGTGGACGCTGAGCAGGTAACGGTCGTCGCAGGGGCCCTGGCCGTCCGGGCAGATGCCGCCGGGCACCGGAGTCTGGCCGTTCCAGTAGGCGGCGAAATCCGACTCATGGCCGATGAAATAGCGGAAGAAGGAAGCGATGAAGAACAACCCCTGGGCCTGCTGCAGCTCCGGGGTGTCGCGGCCGTTGCCGGCGGCGTTCTCGCCGCACCAGGGATCGTCGCCGTCGCTGTCCAGGATGGTCCAGTCGTCCGGCCGGCTGTCCGTGGTCCACACCGTGTTGTAGTAGTTGTGGTTGGCGCCCATGGGGATCAGCTGGAATTTGGGGTAGGGGTCGTTATCCACGGCGTAGCGGCTGGTGTCGTAGGCGAAGTTGCCCATCAGGTCTTCCACGTCGCCGTCGCAGTAACCGGCCAGGGCGACGAAATTCACCTGGCTCACGGTCTGGGTGTTGTAGTCCGTGGGCGCCAGGGAAAACACCGCGGTGATGTTGTGCGGCTCCGGCTGGGCGCGGTTGTAGAGCACCGTCTGGTTGACGCCCTCGCCGCCCCGGGAGTGGCCCATGATGCCGATCTCGCTCATGTCCAGCTTGCCCATCAGGGCGTCCAGGCCCAGGCCGCCGGCGGCGTTGATGTCGCGGAATTCGTCCAGGTGGCGCACCACCAGCATGGCGCGGGCCAGGCCGCCGGTGTCGCCGTTGGACGGGCCGCTGTCGTTGTCGTTGATGTCGTTGGCGTCCACGGAGATCACCGCGTAGCCGTGGATGTCGGTGTCGTAGCTGTCGCCGTTCTTGTTGTCGTACACGGTCATGCGGCCGAAGTCGTATTCCTCCTCGGCCACGGCGTAGTCGCCCATACGTCGAAAGGAGGACATTGCGATTGTCATGCTTTGTTCCCCGTCAATGAATTGGCAAAAGCCCAAAATCTGGACGGGGGTCTAGAAGGCAATTTGGGTGCCACCCGGGCGATGGCGCGAACGGATGTTTACGGGAATTCGGCGCAAACCCGTTGATTTTTTAAGGGAATTCCCGGGCTCGGGCATACCCATTGGTATGCCGGTAAGGCGGTCGGCCGCTGGCCGGTGGCACTGGCACCGTGGTCCAGATCTGTGCGGCGGCCTACAAAAAGGGGCATCACAATGATGCCCCCTGGTGCGGAACGAAGCGACATTGTCACTTCCGGATGCCGTCAGGCGATGTCCATGATGCCGTCCATTTCCACGCCGGCGCCCTTGGGCAGGGCCGCCACGCCGATGGCGGCGCGGGCCGGGTAGGGTTCCTGCAGGTAGCTGGCCATCACTTCGTTGACCAGGGCGAAGTGACTCAGGTCGGTGAGGAAGATGTTCAGTTTGACGATGTCGGCCAGGCCGCCGCCGGCGGCTTCGCAGACCGCGGTCAGGTTGTCGAACACGCGGCGGATCTGCGCTTCCATGTCACCGTCCACCAGCTCCATGGTGGCCGGATCCAGCGGGATCTGGCCGGACAGGTAGACGGTGGTGCCGGCCTTGATGGCCTGGGAATAGGTGCCGATGGCGGCGGGCGCCCGGTCGGTTTTGATCACGGAATGATTGGACATGATGACGTTTTCCCAATGAATGACGGCGCCGGGCCGGCGGCCTCAGGCGCTGATACGGTGAATCCTCACAACATTGTCCAGCGTACGCAAACGTTTGATGATGCGCGCCAGATGAATGCGGTCCTTGACCGTGAGGGTGACGTTGATGACCGACAGGGTCGGGTCCTTCTCGGCCATGTCGATGGTGTCGATGTTGGAGCCCAGCTCGGAGACGCTGTTGGCCAGGGGGGCCAGCACGCCGCGCTTGTTGATCAGCTCGATGCGCAGGGCGGCGGTGAATTCCTGGGCCACGTCCTTGTCCCAGTCCAGCGCGATGCATTTCTCCGGGGCGCCGCGCATTTCCGAAAGCAGGTTCTTGCAGGTGTCGCGGTGCACCACGATGCCCTTGCCGGCGCTCAGATGGCCGATGATGGTGTCTCCGGGCAGCGGATAGCAACACTTGGCGTAGGTGACCATCAGGCCTTCGCTGCCACGGATCGCCAGCGGGCGGCGGTCGCTCTCGCCGCTCTCCGCTTCCTCGGCGTCCTCCCGGGCCCCGGCCAGTTTGCGCGCCACCAGCGGCGCCAGCCGGTTGCCCATGCCGATGTCCTCGAGCAAATCGTTCACGGTGGCGTAGTTATTGTCGGTGAGCTCCGTGGCCAGGGTGGCGTCGGAAAGCCGCGCCAGCTCCATTTCGTAGGCGCCCAGGGCCTTGTCCAGCAGGCGCCGGCCCAGTTCCGCGGCGTCCTCGCGGCGTTGCTGCTTGAGGAAATGGCGGATGTTGGAGCGCGCCTTGCCGGTGACCACGAAATTCAGCCAGCCCGGGTTGGGGCTGGCGTTGGGCGCGGTGATGATCTTCACGGTCTGGCCGGATTCCAGCGGCGTGGACAGCGCCGCCAGCTTGCCGTCGATGCGCGCCGCCACGCAGCGGTTGCCCACCTTGGTGTGCACCGCGTAGGCGAAGTCCACCGGGGTGGCGCCGGCGGGCAGCTCCTTGATGTCGCCCTTGGGCGTGAAGACGTAGGCTTCGTCCGGGAACAGGTCCACCTTGACGTTCTCGATGAACTCCATGGAATTGCCCGCCTTCTGCTGGATCTCCAGCAGGCGCTGCATCCAGGACTGGGCGCGGGTGTGGGTGGGCGAGCCGGACTCGTCGCTGGCCTTGTACAGCCAGTGGGCGGCGATGCCGTTGTTGGCCATCGCCTCCATCTCCTCGGTGCGGATCTGGATCTCCAGCGGAATGCCGGAGTGGGCCTTCAGGGTGGTGTGCAGCGACTGGTAGCCGTTGGCCTTGGGGATCGCCACGTAGTCCTTGAAGCGCCCGGGAATCGGGATGAAGTGGTTGTGCACCGCGCCCAGCACCCGGTAGCAGGTGTCCACCCGGTCGACGATGATGCGGAAGCCGAACACGTCCATGATCTCCGAGAACGGCTTATGCTGTTCCTTCATCTTCTGGTAGATGCTGTACAGGTGCTTCTCGCGGCCCAGCACCCGCGCCTCGATGCCCTCCTCCTTGAGGCTGTGCTCGATGCTCGCCTTGATCGAGGAAAGAATCTCCTTGCGGTTGCCCCGCGCCGACTGCACCGCCTTGCCGATCAGCCGGGCGCGCATCGGATGGATGTTGTGGAAGGCCAGATCCTCGTATTCCACCCGCATGTTGTACATGCCCAGGCGGAAGGCGATGGGAGCGTAGATCTCCAGGGTCTCGGTGGCGATGCGGCGGCGCTTCTCCGGCTTCATTACGTGCAGGGTGCGCATGTTGTGCAGCCGGTCGGCCAGCTTCACGAGGATCACGCGGATGTCCCGGGTCATGGCGAGCATCATCTTGCGCAGGTTCTCCGCCTGCTGCTCCGCCTTGGACTCGAACTTGATCTGGGCGATCTTGGAGACCCCGTCCACCAGCTCGGCCACCTCCTCGCTGAACTCCTCGGCCAACTGCTCCTTGCTGTAGCCGGTGTCCTCGATCACGTCATGCAGCATGGCCGCCATCAGCGAGGCGTAGTCCATGTGCATGTCCACCAGGATGTTGGCCACCGCCAGCGGATGGGTGATATAGGGGTCCCCGGTCCGCCGGTACTGGCCCTCGTGGGCGCTCTCGGCGAAATGGTAGGCACGCACCACCTGGTCGATCTGGTCGTCCGTCAGGTAGCTGCGCAGCCGTTTTTGCAGGTTACGAATGGAGGGCAAGGGGCCTCGCCGTGCCGCCAGGGCGTTGGAAGTTAACGATGTTTCCTAGCTTAGAATTGGCGTGACAATTTGTCTACGATGAGGCCCGTGAGTGCTTGATAAGGCTGGAATTTCGCATGCGGAGCCGCAACGAAAAAGCCCGCCTCGAAGGGCGGGCTCGCTCGGACGGCGCCAGGGGCGGCGATTATTCGCCGAATGACTGGGTCAGAAGCGCCAGGTCGTCCACCTCGGCGCCCTGATCGGCCATCGGGTTTTCCACCGATTCGGCGGTCACGTGGCCGTCGGCGATTTCGCGCAGCGCCACCACGGTGGGCTTGTCGTTTTCCCAGGCCACCCGCGGCTCCTTGCCGCCGGTCTGCAGCTGGCGCGCGCGCCGGCTGGACACCAGGACCAGCTCGAAACGGTTATCCAGTTTTTCCAGGCAGTCTTCTACGGTTACACGGGCCATGGAGGTTCTCCTGTTGCGGGAGCGGGATTTTACTGGGTTTCCGTGCCCGACAACAAGTCGGCCAGGGTGGCGGCCTGACGAACGGCCTGACGGGTGGTCACCAGCCGGTTGGCCTCGACGATGCTGCCCATCTCGTGCAGGGCCCGCTCGAAGTTGTCGTTGACCACCAGATAGTCGAACTCGGCGTAGTGGCTCATCTCCTCCCGGGCCCCGGCCAGGCGCTTCTCGATCACGTGGTCGTGGTCCGAGGCGCGGCCGCGCAGGCGCTGGGCCAGGGGCTTCAGGCACGGCGGCAGGATAAAGACGCTCACCGCCTCGGGCATCAGATGGCGGATCTGGGCGGCGCCCTGCCAGTCGATCTCCAGCACCACGTCCTCGCCGTCGCGCAGGGTGTCGGCCACCCAGTCGGCGCTGGTGCCGTACAGGTTGCCGAACACCTCGGCGTGCTCCAGGAAGCGACCTTCCTCGATCATGCGCACGAAGTGCTCGCGGCTGGTGAAGTGGTAGTTCACCCCCTCCACCTCGCCCTCGCGGCGCGGCCGGGTGGTGTGCGACACGGAAATCCGCAGGCGCGGCAGTTTCTCCACCAGCGCCGCCACCAGCGAGGTCTTGCCGGCGCCGGAGGGGGCCGACACGATGTAGAGGTTGCCTTTGTCGGTCATGGGAGCGTCCTGTATTACGGAGGGCGCGGCCGTGCCGCGAAAACCGGCATTATAGGGACAAAGACCCGGCCCGTCATGGCCGCCGGTCCCAACTGTCAGGAGACATCCATGCAACCCAGCCCGGTCACCGCCACCGTGGATTTCGACCGCGACGGCGTGCAGCACGGCTTCCTCAAGCTGCCCCATTCCCATGACGATTCCGCCTGGGGCAGCCTGATGATCCCGATCACCGTGGCGCGCAACGGCGACGGCCCCACCGCCCTGCTCACCGGCGGCAACCACGGCGATGAATACGAGGGCATCACCGCCCTGCTGAAGCTGGCGGGCCGCCTGCGGGCCGGGGACATCACCGGGCGGGTGATCATCGTGCCGATGATGAACCCCCCCGCCGTGCTCAACGGCACCCGCACCTCGCCCCTGGACCAGGGCAACCTGAACCGGGCCTTCCCGGGCAGCCCCACGGGCACCCTCACCGAGCGCATCGCCGACTACTTCACCCGCTACCTGGTGCCCCTGGCGGACCTGGTGCTGGACCTGCACTCCGGCGGCCGCACCCTGGACCTGCTGCCCTTCGCCGCCACCCACCGCCTGGACGATGCGGACCTGGCGCGCCGTTGCCTGGACGCCACCCTCGCTTTCGGCGCCCCCAATACCCTGTTGATGGCGGAACTGGAGGGCAACGCCCTGTTCGATACCGCGGTGGAAAGCCAGGGCAAGGTGTTCGTCAGCACCGAACTGCGCGGCGGCGGCACCACCACCCCGGCCAGCGTCGCCCTGGCCGAGCGCGGCGTGGACAACCTGCTGCGCCATGCCGGCATTCTGCCCGGTGCCCCGGCGCCGGCGAACACCCGCCGGCTGGAGATTCCCGACGCCGCCCATTATCTGCAGGCCGAGCACCGCGGGCTGCTGGAGTTCACCCTGGACCTTGGCGACCCGGTCCGCGCCGGCGACCTGATCGCCCGGGTCCACGACCTGGAGCGCACCGGCACCCCGCCGGCGGAATATCATGCTACCGTGGATGGCCTCCTGATCGGCCGCCGCCACCCCGCCCGGGTCACCCCGGGCGACACCTTCGCCGTGCTGGCGGTGCCCCTGGAGCCATGACAAGAACGACACAATCGGAGCGCTCGGGACCCATGTCTTTCCACGTTTACGAAGACCTCGGCCACGGCATCACCCGCATCGACACCGCCATGGTCCGCGAGGAACTGGCGGCCTGCTACCTGATGCGCGGCGGCGAGGACTACGCCATCATCGAGACGGGCACCCACCACACGGTGCCGATCATCCTGGACCTGCTGGAACGGCGCGGCATCGATCGCGGCCGGGTCCGTTACGTGATCCCCACCCATGTGCACCTGGACCACGCCGGTGGCGTGGGCGGGCTCATGGAGGCGCTGCCGGACGCCACCCTGCTGGTGCACCCGCGTGGCGCCCGGCACATGATCGACCCCTCGAAACTGGTGGCCGGGGCCACCGCCGTTTATGGCGAAGCCGCTTTCAGGAAGATGTACGGCGAGATCCTGCCGGTGCCGGAGGCGCGGGTGCGCACCATGAACGACGGTGATGAAATCGACCTGGACGGCCGGCGCCTGGTGTTCCTGGACACCCCCGGCCACGCCAAACACCACTTCTGCGTGCACGACCCGGCCTCCGGCGGTGTGTTCACCGGCGACACCTTCGGGCTGTCCTACCCGCCGCTGACCACGGAGAAGGGCCCCTTCATCCTGCCCACCACCACCCCGGTGCAGTTCGACCCGCCGGCGCTGAAGGATTCCATCGCCCGGCTGCTGGCGCTCGAACCGCAACGCATGTACCTCACCCACTATGGCCCGGTGGAGAACCCCCGGCCCCTGGGCGAACGCCTGCGCGGCATGGTGGACGACTACGTGGATCTGGCGGAGCGGGTGGCCGCCGGCCACGGCGGCGAGGACCTGGAGCCGGCGCTGCGAACCGCCCTGCGCGACTATCTGTTCCGGCGCGCCCGGGAACACGGCTGCGAGCAGGACGACGAGCGCCTGGACGCGATCCTGGGCATGGACGTGAAGCTCAACAGCCAGGGGCTGGCGGTGTGGCTGGAGGCGCGCAAGGCCGCCTGACGGCATGGCCGGAACGGGCCGCCGTTCGGCGGCCCGCCCGGCATTAGCCGAAGTGCTCGGGCAGGAACAGCACCAGCTCCGGCACGCCCATCAGCAGCGCCAGCACCAGCACGTCCATGAGCAGGAACCAGAGCACGCCCTTGAAGATGGCGCCGGTACTGACCAGGTTCCCGACCACGCTTTTTATCACGAAGATGTTCATGCCGATGGGTGGCGTGACCATGCCGATCTCCAGCAACTTGGTGAGCACCACGCCGAACCAGATCAGGCTGAGCCCGACGCTGTCGACGATCGGCAGCACGATGGGCAGCGTCAGCAGCATGGCGCCGATGGGTTCCAGGAACATGCCCAGCAGCAGGTAGATCAGCACGATGATCATCAGGATGGCGAAGGTGCTGGCGCCGGCGTCGATGACCATGGACGACAGGTAATCGCCGGCCCCGGACAGGGACAGGAAGCGGGTCAGCAGGCTGGCACCCATGGCGATGATGAGAATGGTCCCGGTGGTGAGCAGGGTTTCCAGCACCGCGTCGCGCAGGCGCGCCCAGGTAAGGGTGCCCTTGCACAGCGCCACCACGCAGGCCAGGGACGCGCCCACGGCGCCGGCCTCGGTGGGCGTGAACAGGCCGGCGAACAGACCACCGAAAATGCCCACCATGATCATCACCACCGGCCAGACTTCCCACAGCGCCTTGAGCCGCTCCTCGGTGGAGATGCGCTCCTCCGGGGCCGGCGCCAGCTCCGGGTTCAGCTTCACCCGGATGGTGACGACGATGATGTAACCCAGCACCGTGAGCAGGCCGGCGGTGATGCCGCCGAGAAACAGCTTGGTGATCGGCTCCTGGGCGATGATGCCGTACAGAATCATGATGATGGACGGCGGCAGCAGCGCCCCCACGGTGCCGGCGATGGCCACGGTGCTGGTGGCCAGCCCCGGGTTGTAGCGATGCTCGATCATCTCCGGCACCGCCACCCGGCCCATGGCCGCGGAGCACGCCACCGAGGAGCCGCACACCGCGGCGAACCCGGTGGTGCCGAAAATCGACGCCACCGCCAGCCCGCCGGGCACCCGGGACAGCCACAGCCTGGCCGCCCGGAACAGGCCCTGGGTGAGCTGCGCGTGGTAGCAGACATAGCCCAGCAGCAGGAACATGGGCACCGAGCTGAGCACCCAGTTGGCGGAAAACTGGTAGGGAATCAGGCCCAGGGAACCCCAGGCGATGCCCCAGCCCATCAGATACCAGAGGCCACCGAAGGAAACGCCGATCAGCGCCAGCCCCACGGGCATGCGCAGGGCGATCAGTACGAACAGCACGGCGAGCCCGGACAGCCCGATCTGAACGTCACTCATGGCGGTCTCCCGGTGAGGCCGGGTTATCCGCGTGCACGTCCCGGGCGACGGCCCGTTCCGCGTCGCTGACCGTGAGCCCGCAACGGGCGCCGGTGAGATACACCAGGAACTTGTAGAGCAGCACCAGCACCATCAGGCCCAGCCCCAGGGGCAGCATGAAGTAGCCCGGCCAGGTGATGATGGTGGTGCCGCCCTCCACCAGGGAGGCCTTCATTTCGTATTTACCCAGCGCTTCGGTCCAGGTCTTCACGGTCATGAAGGCGAGCACCACCGCGCATACCGGCAGCAGCCAGTGCGCCAGATGGCGCTGAATCCGTCGCGGAAGACGTTCCGCCACCACTTCCACGGTAATGTGGGCGTCCAGCTTCTCCGCGTAGGCCAGCGGCACGAAGGTGGCGATGATCATGTAGTAGTTGGACACATAGGTGATGGTGCCGGGCAACGGCGCCGAGAACAGGTATCGCAATACCACGTCGGCGGTGATGTGCAGCATCATCAGAGCGATGGCCACGCCGCCCAGCAGCGTGGTGGCGCTCGTCAGGCCGGAAAGCCAACGGCCAAGCCGGTACATAGCAGTTCTCCTGAAAGGGCAGCGCGCCGGGTGGCGGCCTCAGCGGCCGGTCTCGAACCGGACGCTGGCGGTGGCCTCGGTGGTGGTGACGCCGTCCTGGTTGCGCAGGGTCAGGGCGAGCTCCGCCACCGGGCCGTCCAGCGCCGTGACCCGGCCTTCGGCGGTGAGGACGTCGCCGATATAGGCGGCCTGGCGGTTGCTGTAGCGGAACGCGGCGAGCACCCCGCGATCGTCCAGCCACTCCTCGACGATCTGGGTCAGCCAGTCTCCCTGAAGCGGACCGTCGATCAGCAGTTGCGGGTGCCCTTCCCGTTCGCGGGTGTAGGGAAGATCGTAGTGAATCCGGTGCGGATTCCAGATCGCCGCGTTGTAGAGAAAAAGCTGAACGGTATCCGCCTTGAAGTCGCGGCCGGGCAGCGTGTCGCCGGGCTGAATATTGAATCCGGACATGGTGCTCACCTCGCGATACGGGTCAGATGTTCGGTCACCACCGGCTCGCCGGCGAGCGTCTCGAAGCGGTTCTCGAAGATCATGAAAATCAGCGGGCCGGAACCGCCCTGTTTTTCGTACAGGTCGGCCAGTTTCTGCCGGCAGACCAGCACGTCACCGGCGCGGGCGGGCCGGTGCACGCGGTAGTCGCTGCCACCGGCCATGATGCGCTTGAGCGGCAGCTCCGGGATCAGCGGGCTGTCCGGTTGCCGGCCGTCCGGCAACAGCTCATCCAGGGGAATCACCGGCATCATGGCGCTGAACAGAAACAGCAGCGGCGCCTCGTCGCCGTCCAGATAACGGCGCTGGCGCTGGCCGGTGGCCACCGCGTACTTCTTGATGTCGCTGCGGGTGATCTCGAACTCGAAGGGCGCCACCTCGGTGCCGATCAGCGCGCGCAATTCATCGGTAAGAACCGTCATTATTTCCTCCTCTCGGAGAACCGGGCGCGGCGCGCCCGGTTCCGGTCTCAGAGCCCGTGTTTTTCCACGTCCACCTTGGAGAAAATCTCGTCCCAGTAGAGGTCGGCCAGGTCCTGTTCGGTTTCCACGTCCTGCACCAGGCCGGTCCATTTCTCCAGCAGCTTCCGGAAATCGGCGATCAGTTTGTCGCCGTTCTCCACGCCGTACCGGGAACGGTAGTCCTCGGCGATGTGCTGCATGTCGTCTTCAATGAACGCCCGGGTTTTCTCGATCAACGCGGGCTCGGCATGATGGATGCCCACGCCGCGTTCCTCGGCCTCGGCGAGAATGCGGTCTTCATGCTGGTGGTAGATCCACGGCACGCCGGCGGAAAACACGCTGGCCGCGCGCAGCATCACTTCGCGCTGTTCCGGGCTCAGGCTTTTCCAGGTGTCGGCGTTGATGTTGGTGCCGGCGATCGGCATGGGCCCGCCGGGCACGTCCATGTTGATGTCGGTGACCACGTCGGTAAGCCCGAAATTATGAATCTCCGGCGAAGCCAGCACGATGCAGGACACCACGCCCTGGCTGAGCGCCTCGAACATTTCGTTGGCGGACATGGTCACCGGGGACGCGCCCACGGATTCCGCCCAGCGGGACCAGTTGGAGGCGCCCACCCGCAGGCGCATGCCCTTCAGGTCCGCTTCGCTCTTGACCGGCTCGTTGCACACCAGGCCGTAGGAGGTGCCGCCGGTGCTGCCGGTGTACACCTGGTTCTGTTTCTTGAATTCCTGATTGCACTCGGGGCAGTGGAAGAAGGTGAATTCGGAAAGCGCGCCCATGAAGATCATGCCCTCGCGGCCGCGTGCCTTCTCGCCGAGCAGGCCCACCAGCATGGACGCTTCCACCGCCACGTTGCTGTGCGGGTACTCGGAGGGGAAGTACGAGGTCAGCACGAAACCGATGTCGGCCATGCCGTCGCGAACGCCGCCGGATGTTTCCGCGAAGTTGAGCAGGGACATGGGGAAAACGCGCACCTTGAGGTCGCCGTCGGAAAGCGTCTCGACCTCCTCGGCGTATTGCTTGGTCACGTCCACCACGAAGGAACTGGGCGGGTGGCCGATGGCGTAACGCAGGGTTCGCGCTTCCACCGCCGTGGTCAGGCCACTGAACAGGAGGGCGCCGGCGAGCACCGCGCCGGCCAGGGATTTGATACTCATAATGTCACCTTTGAATTGTTGTTTAATGGTCAGGGATCGGGATTCAAATCACGCCGCTCTCGCGCAGCCGGGCCAGTTCCTCCTCCGAGCGGCCCAGCCAGCCGGCATAGACGGTGTCGTTGGATTCGCCGCTGAGCGGCGCGTGGGCGCCATGCTCATTGGTGCCCGAGGACATCTTGATCGGGTTGCCGAACACTTCGAAACGGTGGCCCTGGTATTCCACCGGAATCACCATCTCGCGTTCGCGCACATGGGGGTCGGCCACCACTTCGTCGATGGTCTTGATCGGGGAAAGCGGGAATCGGGAACCGGTCATCGCCTCCAGTTCCGCCTTGGTATGGCTGGCGCACCAGCGTTCCACCACCGGATGAACGCGCCGTTGGTAGACCTCGCTGTCGAAGCGCTTGGCCATGGTGTCGATCTCCGGGTCGGTGATCAGATCCTCGTCGCCGAACACCTGGCAGGCTTCGCGCCAGAACTTGTCGGTGTAGGCGCCGAAGAACACATAGCCGTCCTTGCAGGCGAAGCGGCCATAGGGCTTCACGAACGGATGGCCGTTGCCTTCCGGGATCGCCACCTTGCCGGTGGTGGTGTAGGTCACCAGGGCGTTTTCCGTCAGCGAAATAATGGAATCCTGCTGGGACACGTCCACGTGCTGGCCCTGGCCGTCGCGCTCCGCCTCGCGCAGCGCGCCCAGCGTGCCGATGGCGCCGTACAGACCGGCGCTGAGGTCACCCAGCACCGTGCCCACGCGCATCGGTTCCTCCACGGTGCCGTTGATCGACCAGAGGCCACCGGAGGCCTGGGCGCTGCTGTCGAACGCCGGCCGCGGCGCGTTCGGGCCGCTCTGCCCGAAGCCGCTGATGCTGGTCATCACGATGGCCGGGTTGATCTCCTTGAGGGTCTGGTAACTCAGGCCCAGTTTGTCCATGGTTCCGGGGCGGAAATTCTCAATCACGATATGGGCCTTGCGGACCATGTCGAAGAAAAGCTCGCGGCCTTCCTTGGCCTTGAGGTCGAGGCTGATCGCCATCTTGTTTCTATTGTATTGAGCAAAGAAGCCGCTCACGGCTTCGTCATCTCCGCCGAGGGCCGGTGGAAATTCGCGAGTGAGATCCGGGTCCTTCGGATGCTCGATCTTGATAACGGTGGCGCCCATGTCGGCGAGCAACATGGCGCAATACGGGCCGGCGACCACGCGGGTCAGGTCGAGGATGATGACGCCTTTCAGAGCGCCCTTCGCCGCCGTCGGCATGCCTGTGGTTTCAGTCATTCGTCCTCCTGATTTGTTGTCGTATTGTCGCGCCGTGGCTCAGCCCGCCGCTTGCCGTGCCCGCCAGGCGCGGGCCACCCGGGACGCGGTTTCCCGGCCGAGTTGCCGGTCCGCGAAGTCGCCGGCGTGGATCACGCCTTCCAGATCGGCGCCGGTATCCAGGCCCATGCCTTCGAACAGATAGATCAAATCTTCCGTGGCCACGTTGCCGGTGGCCCCGGGGGAATACGGACAGCCGCCCAGCCCGGACACCGAGCTGTCGAAAACGCGGATGCCGCCTTCCAGGGCGGCCACGCAATTGGCCACGGCCATGCCCCAGGTGTCGTGAAAATGAGCGGCGAGCCGGGCCACCGGCATTGCCATGGCGCAGGCGGCGACCAGATCGCGTACCGCCGATGGCACGCCGGCGCCGATGGTGTCGCCCAGGCTGATTTCGTAGCATCCCATTTGGTACAGCCGGGACGCCGTGGCCACCACATCGGCCACCGGTATAGGTCCGTCATATGGACATCCGAGCACGCAGGACACATAGCCGCGCACCGCGATGCCCTTTTCCTTGGCCATCGCCATCACCGGCTCGAACCGGGCCAGGCTTTCCTCGATGGAGCAATTGATATTGCGCCGGTTGAAGGCCTCGGAGGCGGCGGTGAACACGGCCACCTCCCGGCAGCCGCTTTCGATGGCCATGGCCATGCCACGCTCATTGGGCACCAGCACGCTCAGCGTCAGGTCGCCCCGGGCCGGCAGGGCGGCCAGTACCGCGTCGGTGCCGGCCATTTGCGGCACCCAGCGGGGTGACACGAAGGCGCCCGCCTCGATGTGGCGCAGGCCGGCGGCGGCCAGCCGCCGGACCAGCTCCGCGCGGGCTTCGGGCGGCAGGGTATGGGCTTCGTTTTGCAGCCCGTCCCGCGCGCCGACCTCCACCAGGCGTATCGCTGTGGGGCTCATTGCTCGCGCAGTGCCTTGAGCAGGGCTTCGGCGCGGTCGGAGCGCACATCGTGGTCCTGCACCATCTGCCGCACCAACTGATCCACCTCCGCGCCCCGGGCGCCGGCGGACAAGGCGATGTTGCGCGCGTGCAGCGCCATGTGGCCGCGCTGGATGCCCTCGGTGGCCAGCGCCCGCAACGCGCCCAGGTTCTGCGCCAGGCCCACGGCCACGGCGATCTCGGCCAGCTCCTGGGAGGTCTTCACGCCGAGAATCTTCAACGCCAGCCGCGCCAGCGGATGGGTCTTGGTGGCGCCGCCCACCAGGCCCACCGGCATGGGCATCTCGATGGTGCCCACCAGATGGCCCTCGCGGTCTTTTTCCCAGGTGGTCAGGGAGCCGTAATGGCCGTCGCGGCACGCGTAGGCGTGGGCGCCGGCTTCCACCGCGCGCCAGTCGTTGCCGGTGGCCACGATCAGCGGGTCGATGCCGTTCATGATGCCCTTGTTGTGCGTCGCCGCCCGGTACGGGTCGATGGCCGCGAACGTATAGGCGTCGATGATACGGTCGATGACGTCGGTGCCACTAAACGCATCTGTTTCAAAGTGTTCGGGGGCGACGCGCCCCTGGGCGCGCGCCAGCCGCAGGTCCGCCAGGTTGGACAGAATGCGCAGCCGCACCGTGCCGCCGGTGATTTCCTCGATCAGCGGCGCCACCGCCTCGGCCATGGTATTGACCGTGTTGGCGCCCATGGCGTCGCGCACGTCCACCACCAGGTGGGCCACCACCATGGGCCCCCGCGGGCTGTCCAGGAAGGTGTGTACTTCCAGATCCCGGCAGCCGCCGCCCAGCTTGTTGAGCAGCTGGTCCTTGGTGTTGGCCAGCTCGATCAGGCGCGCCTTGTTGCGCAGCAGGCTGAGGCGGGCATTGGCCGGATCGGCCAGGCCGACGATCTGGATCTGCGCGCGCATCAGCGGCGCGCTGCTGGAGGTCAGGAAGCCGCCGGCGGGGCGGGCCAGCTTCGCCATGAACGACGCGGCGGCCACCACGGACGGCTCCTCCACGGCCATGGGAATCAGCACGTCGCGGCCGTTGACCATGAAGTTGCCGGCCAGACCCAGCGGCAGCTCGAACTTGCCGAGCACGTTCTCGATCATGCCGTCGGCGATGTCGATGGGCAGGGCGCCGCTGTCGCGGAGCAGGGCGGTGTCTTCCTCGGCCAGTCCGAGATGCCGGGACACGAAGTCGACGCGTTCCGACGGTGAAAGGTTACGAAAACCGGGGAGCTGGGAACTGGAACTCACTGAATACCCCTTTTCTGGGACCGATTGTTGTTAGAGGCGCGTGTCGCCGCGCCGGCATTTGCTCTAACATATCGGCGCCTGTACCCATGAAAAAGGTACAGTTAGGGCAAACAGTGGGAGCCAACCGTGACCATCCCGATGCAGCGTCAAACCCGGGCCCAGCGAATCGCATCCGACATCGCGGGACAGATCGCCGACGGCATACTGCGCCGGGGCGACAAGCTGCCCTCGCTGCGCGAATACATGCGGCTGCATGGCTACTCGAAGAACACCGTGATCACCGCCTACGAATACCTGGCGGCGGAAGGCCTGGTGGAAGCGCGTCACGGCCGTGGTTTCTTCGTGCGCGAAGCGCCCCAACGCCCGGACGACGACACCCAGACCCCGCCCTACGCCCGCGCCCTGGACACCATTTGGATGATGCGCCAGCAACTGGTGCGCGAGCCGGGCCACTCCCACCTGGGCGAAGGCTTTCCGCCGGTGGACTGGCTCATGGACATGCGCCTGGACAAGTTTCACCGCCAGGTGGTGCGCGGCGGCGTCACCACCCTGTTCCGCTACGGCAACCGCTTCGGCAACGCCAGCCTGCGCGAGCAACTGACCAAGAAAATCGCCAGCTACGGCATCAACGCCCTGCCCCAGCAAATCCTCACCACCTTCGGCGCCAACCACGCCATGGACCTCATTCTGCGCCGCTTCACGCGGCCCGGCGACGCGGTGCTGGTGGAAAACCCCGGCTATTACCCCCTGTTCGGCAAGCTGCAGCTCAACGGCGCGCGCATGCTCTCCGTGCCCCGCGAAGTGGACGGCCCCAACCTGGAGGCACTGGAACGCCTGCTGCTCCGCGAACGGCCCGCCCTGTTCTTCATGCAGTCCGTGGGCCACAACCCCACCGGCACCGACCTCTGCGAACACAAAGCGCGCCGCATCCTGGCCCTGGCGGAACGCCACGACCTGATCGTCGTCGAAAACGACGCCATGGCGGACTTCAAACTCAACTCCGCCACCAAGCTCTCCGGCCTCGACCAGCTCGGCCGTACCCTCTACCTGGGCAGCTTCTCCAAGCCCATCTCCGCCGCCCTGCGGGTCGGCTTCATCGCCGGCGGCGACGCCCTCATCTCGGAACTGGCGGACATCAAGATGCTCATGCACATCGGCGGTGCCGAATACGCGGAACGCACCGTGGACGTGATCCTGAGAGAGGGCAATTACCTGCGCCACCTGTCCCGCCTCCAGCAACGGCTGCGCGACGCCACCGCCCGAGGCCTCCAGGTGCTCGATGAACTGGGCGCGGACGTCTTCTGCCGCCCGGAACAAAGCCTCTACCTATGGGCCCGCTTCCCCGGTATCGAGGACGCCAACGAACTCACCCGCCGCTGCCTGCAACGGGGCGTCATGCTCGCCCCCGGCTCGATCTTCTCCGCCACCCGCGACCCGGTGGTGCCCTGGACCCGCCTTAACGTCGCCTACCTGGACGACCCCGCCTTCCGGGCCAGCCTGCAAGGCTGAGTAGACCCGGCGAAGGGGAGATAAGGATATACAAATGATGCGCCTGGTTATCCGTTCCCAAGCATGTACGCACGAAGCTGCCGCTCTTCCCGCATGACGTAGAGGACGAAAATCCTGTGCTCATCCTCCCGATAAAAGATGCGGCAGGGTGGAGCGACTACCTCCCTGTAAACTGAATTGGGGAACTCTGGCGGGCTCCGTTTTCCCCTCCGGAGTCAGGAAAGGCGCTGCCCACCAATCTGCCCACCTTTTTGGTGGTCACTCGATATTCTGGATCTGCTCGCGCATCTGCTCGATCAGCACCTTGAGCTCCACGGCGGCGGCGGTGGTGTCCGCGTCCACGGACTTGGAGGCCAGGGTGTTGGCTTCCCGGTTCAGTTCCTGCATCAGGAAATCCAGGCGGCGGCCGATGAGGCCGCCCTTGCGGACCACGCGGCGCACTTCGGCGACGTGGGTCACCAGGCGATCCAGTTCCTCGTCCACGTCCATTTTCTGGGCGGCGAGCACCAGTTCCTGTTCCAGGCGGTCCGGGTCCGGGCTGTCGGTGGCTTCCTCGACCCGTTGCTTGAGCCGTTGGCGCAGGGCGCCGCGGATGCCGGGCAGGGCCTGGCGGACCCGTTCCACTTCGTGCTCGACCCGGTCGAGGCGGTCGTGGATCAGTTTGGCGAGCTGCTCACCTTCCCGGTCGCGGGTGGCGATGAGGGCGTCCAGGGCTTCGTCCAGCAGCTCCAGGGCGGCGGTTTCCAGGGCGTCGTTGTCGATCTGGCGGGCGCTGAGCACGCCGGGAAACTGGAGGATTTCCAGGGGGTTCACTTGGCCGGCGTGGAGCACCAGGTCGCCGACCCGGCGGGCGGCCTCGGAGAGGCGCTTGACCAGGTCCTCGTTGAGCTCCAGCTCGGCGTCGGTGTCGTCGGGCTGGTAGCGCAGGGTGATGTCCACCTTGCCCCGGCCCAGGCGTTGCCGGCAGCGTTCCCGGGCGGCGTTCTCCAGGCCGCGCAGGGCGTCGGGGAGGCGCGGCATGAGTTCCAGGTAGCGGTGGTTCACCGAGCGGAGTTCCCAGGCCAGGTCGGCGCCCTGGAGGCGGCGGTCGGCGCGGGCGAAGGCGGTCATGCTGCGGATCATGGGCGTCCCCGTGGGATGGCGAGTGGAGGGGCAGTGTAACGGTTCACAACGCCGCTGACATTGACCGGGCAGGGGGCCGCTGGGCGGCGTCACGGCTGAAGTCGCTCCTACAATGGGGCAAAGGGGTTCGTTACAATGGGTCGCCTTTCACGTCCCATCAAGGAGTTTTCATGCGCCCTTCCGGCCGACAGCCCGACCAGATGCGCGAGGTTTCTTTCGTGCGCGATTTCACCATGCATGCCGAGGGTTCGGTGCTGGTGTCCTTCGGTAACACCAAGGTGCTGTGCACCGCATCCGTGGAGGACGGCGTGCCGCGCTTCCTGAAGGGCAAGGGGCAGGGCTGGATCACCGCCGAATACGGCATGCTGCCGCGCTCCACCCACACCCGGTCCGGCCGCGAGGCGGCCCGTGGCAAGCAGGGTGGCCGCACCCTGGAGATCCAGCGCCTGATCGGCCGCTCCCTGCGGGCGGCGGTGGATCTGAAGAAGCTGGGCGAGAACACCATCTACCTGGATTGCGACGTGCTGCAGGCCGATGGTGGTACCCGCACGGCGGCGATTTCCGGGGCCTGCGTGGCGCTGGTGGATGCCTTCACCAAGCTGCTGGAGCGCAAGCGCATCAAGGAGGACCCGCTCAACGGCCTGATCGCTTCGGTGTCGGTGGGCCTGTACAAGGGTGAGCCGGTGCTGGACCTGGATTATGACGAAGATTCGAACGCCGACACGGACATGAACGTGGTGATGACGCAACATGGCGGCTTCGTGGAGATTCAGGGCACCGCCGAGGGCGACGAGCCGTTCACCCGCCAGCAGTCCGATACGTTGCTGGGTCTGGCGGAGAAAGGCATCGGCGAGATCGTTCGTGAACAGCAGGCGGTGTTGGGCTGGTAGCCCCGGGGGAACACATGCAGAACTACAAAAAGCACTTTTTGCGCTTCGCCGAGGAGCGCCAGGCGCTGAAGTTCGGTGAGTTCACGCTCAAGTCCGGGCGCATCAGCCCCTATTTCTTCAATGCCGGCACCTTCTACACCGGCGAGGCGCTGGCCCGGCTGGGGCGTCACTACGCGGACGCCATCGTTCAGTCGGGCGTCGAGTTCGACATGCTGTTCGGGCCGGCCTACAAGGGCATCCCGCTGGTGGCGGCGGTGTCCGTGGCCCTGGCCGAGCACCATGGCCGTGATTTGCCCTGGGCCTTCAACCGCAAGGAGGCCAAGGATCATGGCGAGGGCGGCTGGCTGGTGGGCGCGCCCCTGCAGGGCCGGGCCCTGGTGATCGACGACGTGATCACCGCCGGCACCGCGATTCGCGAGGTGGCGGCCCTGTTCGAGAAGACCGAGGCCAGCATCGCCGGCGTGTTCGTGGCGGTGGACCGCCAGGAGCGCGGTCAGGCGGCGACGTCCGCGGACGGCAAGCCGCTGTCGGCGATCCAGGAGGTGGAGCAGAGCCTGGGCGTGCCGGTGCGCAGCATCGTCAGCATGGGCGACATCATCACCTGGCTGGAGGAACAGCCGGAGCGGGAGGCGGACCGCGCCGCCATGCAGAGCTATCGGGAACAGTACGGAGTGGACGACGAGTGAGAGGTTTCTGGGTCGGATTGCTGTTGTTGCCGGTTCTGGCGATGGCCGCGCCGGCCCGGGATAATGATGGCGCTGGGGAGGTGATGTACCGCTACACTACCCCGGACGGCAATCTGGCGCTCAGCGCCACGCTCACCCAGCAAGCGATCCATTCCGGCTATCAGGTGCTGGATCACAAGGGCCAGGTGCTCAAGGAAGTGGCCCCGGCGCCGCCGGAGGCGCAGGCGCGCCTGCGCCGGGAGATGGAGGCGAAGCGGCGCGCCGAGCAACAGGCCGCCCGGGACGAGGAGCTCAAGCGTTTGTACGCCGGGCCGGAGGACGCGGAGCGGGCCCGAGAGCGTCAGGTGGACGCGCTGGAGCTGAAGATCGGCTACGCCCGCAACACCCTGGGCCAGCTTGAGGACAAGCGCGACGCCGAGGTCAGTGACGCCGCGAGGGCGGAGCGCGCCGGCCGGGCGGTGCCCGAGGGCACCCGCGAAGCGATTCGCCGCTACAACCGGCGCATGGAGGACACCCGCGCCGAGATCGAGGCCTACCAGCGCGACATCGAGGCGGTGCGCAAGCAGTACGAGCCGATCATCGAGCGGCTGCGGCAGCTGGAAGCCGGCACCCCGTAAGGGGGTTAATCGCGGAACACGGTGGGTGCCAGCAGCGCCCACTGCTCCGGCCAGTCCTGGGCGGGGCGAATCTTGAACCCGGACCGCACGAACTGGGCGATGCGCCCTTCCACCACGGCCAGCAGCAGGTTGGCGGTGATAGTGGGGGTTGCCCGGGTGCGCTTGCCTTCCTTGAATTCGGCGTCCCGTACCACCTGCTTGAGCTGGCTTTCCACGCGGTCGTAGAACTGCAGGATGCGCTTGCGCAGGCGCTCGTTCTCGCCGGTCAGGGCGTCGCCGGTGAGCAGCCGGGTGATGCCCGGGTTGCGCTCGGTGAACGCCAGAATCAGCGTCAGGATCTGCTCCACCTGGGTGAGGGCATCGCCCTCGGCGGTGATCCGATTGATGCGCGAGAAGATCGCCTCCTCGATGAAGTCGATCAGCCCCTCGAACATCTTCGCCTTGCTGGGAAAATGCCGGTAGAGGGCGGCTTCCGAGACACCCACCTCCCGGGCCAGGCCGGCGGTGGTGATGCGCCCCCCGGGCTCCGCCTCCAGCATGTGCGCCAGTGACTGCAGGATCTGATCCTTTCTGGATGGTTTCTGTTCTGTCATTCGGTGGTTCCCTTATTCCCCCGGGCGGGGACGCGGCGTGCGCCACGACCCGCCAGTCCAAATTCAGTGCTTGCTGATCAGCGTCCCCACGCCCTTGTCGGTCAGAATCTCCAGCAGGACGGCATGGGCCACCCGGCCATCGATGATGTGCGAGGTCTGCACGCCGTTCTCCACCGCCTCCAGGGCGCAGCGGATCTTGGGCAGCATGCCACCATGAATGGTGCCATCCTGAATCAGCTCGTTGACTCGGTCGGCGCTCAGCCCGGTGAGCACCCGGCTTTCCTTGTCCTTGAGCCCGGCCACGTTGGTCAGCAGGATCAGCTTCTCGGCACGCAGCACCTCCGCCACCTTGCCGGCCACCAGGTCGGCGTTGATGTTGTAGCTGACGCCCTGCTCGTCCACGCCGATGGGCGCGATCACCGGAATGAAGTCGCTGCCGCCGAGCAGGTCCAGCACCTTGGTGTCGATGCCCTGCACCTCGCCCACATGGCCGATGTCGATGATCTCGGAGGTGTTCAGCTCCGGGTCGCTGGTGTCCAGGTTCTTGAGCACCATCTTGCGCGCCTTGATCAGGCGGCCGTCCTTGCCGGTCAGGCCCACCGCCTGGCCGCCGTTGTGCTGGATCAGGTTGACGATGTCCTTGTTCACCAGGCCGCCGAGCACCATCTGCACCACGTCCATGGTCTCGCGATCGGTGACGCGCATGCCCTGGACGAACTTGCTTTCCTTGCCCAGGCGGGTGAGCAGGTCACCGATCTGCGGGCCGCCGCCGTGCACGATCACCGGGTTGATGCCCACCTGCTTCATCATCACCACGTCGCGGGCGAAGCTGTTCTTGAGTTCGTCGTTTTCCATGGCATTGCCACCGTATTTGATCACCACGGTGGTGCCGGAGAAGCGCTGAATATAGGGCAGTGCCTCGATCAGAACGCGGGCGGTTTCCTGGGCGCTCTTGGTGTCCATGTGTGTCTCCAGCCATCAAATCAGTCAGTGAGCGCGGCGAACGCCGCCGCGCTGTCCCCGGCCTGCAGGGACAGAATTTCCAGCAGCCGGGCGGCGGCGTAAAGGCCGTCCTCGAACCCGAACCAGCGATCGGCGAAGCATATATGCCCGCTCATGCCGCCGGCCAGGGGGGCGCCGGTTTCGCGCAGCCGCGCGGCGAGGGCGCCGGCACGGGCGGGCACCATCACCGGCCGGCCGCCGTCCTTGCGGATCAGCGTGCCCAGCCCGGGGCTGCATTCTACGTCGAACAGCACGTCGCTGCCCGGGTTCCGGCTCAGCAGGTCCCGGGCGAACAGCATCAGCAGCCGGTCGGCGCCCTGGGCCACGCCGGCGGAATCCACCGCCGCCAGCCGGTCGCCCTCGCCGTCGAACGCCAAGCCCAGGTCCAGCCCCCGGGCGCCGACCGCCTCGCTCAGCGGGGCCAGGGTGGCCGGATCCGCCAGGTCCGGTTGGCCCTCCACCGGCACCGCCTGGCAGCCCAGTTCCTCCAGCATGGCCGCCGCCAGCCCGGCCATGGGCCCGCCGGCGGTGAGCACGGCCACCTTCATCGGGCGGGCCAGAATGATGTCGTCGGAGAGCGCCCGCAGGTAGCGGGGCATCGGGTCCCGGGACGTCACCGTGCCTGGCGACGCCGCCGGGGACCCGGCGTGCGCGGCGGCGGTGGCCAGCGCCTCGCCGGTGAGCGGCTCGCCCGCCAGGCGCGCCGAGAGCCGCTGGCCGCTCAGGTACAGGCCGGTCTGGCTTTCCAGCACCTCGGTGGCGTAATTCAGCACCGGCCGGGGCACCGCCCCCAGGTCCGTCACCTCGCGGCCGCTGGCGGCCAGGCCGTTCAGCAGCGCCGCGTACAGCGCCGGGTCGGTATCCGGGCCGTGGGCGGCGAACAGCCCGTGCTGTCCGGCGTCCCCGGCGGCGGCGCCCAGGGAGCGGGCCAGCCCGGCCAGGGACTCCGCGTCCAGGGTGGGGCCGCCCCGGTGGTCGTCATGGCACAGGGCCGCCGGCACCGAGGGCGCCGGTTCCGGGGCGGGTGCCGGCTCCGGCTCGGGTCGGGCCGTCTCGGCCGGCCTGGTGGGCGCCGGGGTGGCGGCGGGTTTGGGCTTGGGGCGGGCGGCCGGCTTCGCCGGCGCCGTGTCCGGCGGGCTTCGCCGGCTCAGCAGGGTCGGCACGAGCGCCGCCACCAGCAGCAGGGCGATGCCGGTGCCGCCGGGGATCAACCAGGCGGACCAGAACGGTGTGGCGGTCGGCACGGTGACGGTGACGGCGAGCGGGCCGGCGCTACCCCGGGCTTGCGGGGCGCCGGCGCGGGGCTGGCCGTGGCGAAGCAGGGTCAGGTCGCCCTGTTCCAGGGTCAGGGCCGCGCCCGGCGGCAGCGCCCGGGCGGCCTCGTCGAGCCAGGAGCCCAGCCGGCGCTCCAGAATCAGCGCCCCGCCGGGGGCGCCCCGGGCCAGCAGCAGGGCGGGCTGGTCGCCGCCCCGGGATGAGACCGTGGGCTCGCCGCGCTCGCGCCATTGCCGCAGCAGGTCCTGCAGAACGAAGGACAGGTTGGCTTCTTCCGGGCTTTGCTCGGGGATCAGCCACAGGCGGGTGTCCGCCTCCCAGGGGCCGGTTTCCAGCTCGCCGGCGGCGAGGCGCGCGCGCACCGACGTCTCGCCGGCGCGCTTCTGGAGTTGCTCCCGGTCCCGGTTGAGCAGGCCGGTGAGCGTGCCGGCGAATCGCCGCGACAGCGTCTGGGCGTCGTCCCGGGCCTGCGCCCGCGACTGGCCTTGCTGGTATTCATGGAAGCCGTACGCGCCGCCGCCGATCAGCACCGCCAAGATCAGCAGCAGCGCCCGCCCGCTGAACGGGCTGCTGGTGCGCGCCATGCTCTCCCCCTTTTCGTGCTTCTTGCCGTCTTGTTATCGCGGCTTCAGCCGCGTGGGCGCCCCCGCGCCCGTGGCCGGTCTTTTCCGGCCTTCTTACTGTCGACCGCTGTGACCGAAGCCGCCCTCGCCCCGCTCGCTGCCCTCGAAGCTGTCCACCTGGCGCAGGGCCACCTGCATCACCGGCACCACCACCAGCTGGGCGATGCGCTCGCCCGGCTCCACGGTGAAGCTGTCCCGGCCCCGGTTCCAGCACGACACCATCAACTGGCCCTGGTAGTCGGAATCGATCAGGCCCACCAGGTTGCCGAGCACGATGCCGTGTTTATGGCCCAGCCCGGAACGCGGCAGGATCAACCCGGCGTAGGCCGGATCGGAGATATGGATGGCGAGCCCGGTGGGCAGCAGGCTGGTGTCGCCGGGCGCCAGCGTCAGCGGCGCCTCCACCATGGCGCGCAGATCCAGGCCGGCGGACCCGTCGGTGGCGTAGGCGGGCAGCGGAAATTCCTCGCCCAGGCGCGGATCGAGAAGGCGATATTGCAGTTCCACGGTGTCGGAGCTCTCCAGTCGGGCCGGTCGGGTGGGCATCGCCGGCCGGGCCGGCGCGTGAAGCCGCTACTTTAACACCGGGTGTCGCGATTTGCAGAGGCCGTGGTCAGCTTTGGCGGATGGCGATCAGCTCCACCAGCTGCTTGGCGATCTGCGCCTTGGAGGCCAGCGGCAGCACCTTGTGGCCGCCCGGCCAGATCACCGTCAGGGCGTTGTTGTCGCTGTTGAAGCCCACGTCGCTGCCGGACACGTCGTTGGTGGCGATCATGTCCAGGTTCTTGTTCTTGAGCTTGGCCTGGGCGTACTGAATCACGTCCTGGGTTTCGGCGGCGAAGCCCACGGTGAAGGGGCGATTCGCGTGGCTGGCCACGGCGGCGATGATGTCCGGGTTCTTCACCAGGGTGAGGTGAATCTCCTCGGTGGATTTCTTGATCTTGTGGTCCGCCGTCACCGTCGGCCGGTAGTCCGCCACGGCGGCGGTGGCGATGAAAATGTCGCAGCCCTGTTCCACCGCGTCCAGGCTCGCCTGATGCATGTCCTCGGCGCGGACCACATCGATGCGCCGCACCCGGTTGGGGGTGGGCAGGGCCACTGGTCCGGCGATCAGGGTTACCCGGGCGCCGGCCTCGGCGGCGGCGGCGGCCAGGGCGAAGCCCATCTTGCCGGAGCTCTTGTTGGTCAGGTAGCGCACCGGATCAATGGGTTCCCGGGTGGGGCCGGCGGTGATCACCACGTGCTTGCCGGTGAGCAGGTCGTAGTCGAACACCTCGGCGGCCTGGTGGATGATCGCTTCCGGGTCCTGCATGCGGCCCGGGCCCACTTCGCCGCAGGCCTGGCTGCCGTCCCCCGGCCCGAAAATATGAATGCCCTTCTCTTGAAGAATCAGCTGGTTCTTCTGGGTGGCCGGGTCGGCCCACATCTGCTGGTTCATGGCCGGCGCCACGGCGATGGGTGCGCCGGTGGCCAGGCACAGGGTGCTGAGCAGGTCGTTGCCATGGCCGTAGGCCAGCCGCGCCAGGAAGTTGGCGGAGGCCGGAGCGATCAGCACCAGGTCCGCCCAGCGGGCCAGTTCAATGTGGCCCATGGCCGCTTCGGCGCGGGGGTCGAGCAGATCGGTATGCACCGGGTGGCCGGACAGGGCCTGCATGGTCAGCGGGGTGATGAATTCACAGGCGCCCTGGGTCATGACCACGCGCACTTCGGCGCCGGCGTCCTGCAGGCGGCGGACCAGTTCGGCGGCCTTGTAGGCGGCGATGCCGCCGGTCACGCCGAGGAGGATTCGCTTGTTGACCAGTCGCTGCATACTGTTATTCCGTACAGTGTTTTGGGATTTGGCTGACACGATTCGGAGCCGATGTCGTCTGCCAGGGTCCGTGGGTGGCTTGGTTTAATGGGGTGGTGACTCTCAGAGGGGTCCTAGGGTAGCACCAAGGTATGACCAAGCGTAGGTATGACCACGCTTGGAGAGATGACCAAGCGTAGTGATGCCGCGGCCGGCCGTGGTCGCGGCACAAGGAGGTGGATGATGGCGATCAGCGACTGGCCCGAGGACGAGCGGCCCCGCGAAAAACTGCTGGCCCGGGGTGCGGCGGCGCTCAGCGACGCGGAACTGCTGGCGATTTTCCTGCGCACCGGAAGCCGCGGCCGCACCGCGGTGGACGTGGGCCGCGCGCTGCTGCATCGCAGCGGCGGGCTGCGCAAGCTGCTGGATATGCCGCCGGCCCGTATGAAGCACTTGCCGGGGCTGGCCTCGGTGGGCCGGCGGGCGCTGCTGCTGGCGGCCCTGGAAATGGGGCGGCGCTATCTGGCGGAGGAGCTGGAGCGCGGCTTCAGCCTGGACAATCCGGAGCCGGCGGCGCGCATGCTCACCGCGGAGCTGCGCGGTGAGCCCCGCGAGGTGTTCGCGGTGCTGTTCCTGGACAACAAGCACCGGGTGATCGGCTTCGAGAAGATGTTCTACGGCACCGTGGACGGCGCCGCGGTCTATCCCCGGGAGGTGGTGCGGCGGGCGCTGGAGTACAACGCCGCCAGCGTGATCGTGGCCCACAATCACCCGTCCGGGGTGGCGGAGCCCAGCCAGGCGGACCGGGACGTGACCGACCGGCTGCGCAAGGCGCTGGACCTGGTGGACGTGCGGGTGCTGGACCATCTGGTGATCGGCGACGGCCACTGGGAGTCTTTCAGCCGGCGAGGTTGGGTCTGAGTGCCACTCTTTGCTTGAACAATGGCCAGTGGGATGGTATAAAACGCGCCTTTTCCGGGGCTGCCCCGCCCCAAAGTGTGTCTCACGGGAGCAAGAATCATGTCCAAGGTTTGCCAGGTGACCGGCAAGCGGCCGGTAACGGGCCACAACGTGTCCCACTCGAACATCAAGACCAAGCGCCGCTTCGAGCCGAACCTCCACTACCACCGTTTCTGGGTGGAGAGCGAAAAACGCTTCGTGCGTCTGCGTGTGTCCTCCAAAGGGATGCGCATCATCGACAAGAAGGGTATCGACAGCGTGCTGGCCGATATCCGCGCCCGCGGCGCGCGGGTTTAAGGCCAAGAGAGGAGCTGAATCATGGCAGCCGGTCCGATTCGCGAAAAGATCCGTCTGGTGTCCTCCGAGGGCACGGGTCACTTTTACACCACCACCAAGAACAAGCGTCTCCATCCGGAAAAGATGGAAACCAAAAAGTTCGATCCGGTGGCGCGTAAGCACGTGATCTACAAGGAAGCGAAGATCAAGTAAGCTTCCCGCCTGGCAAGGGGCAACAGAAACCCGATGCGGCTCGCCGCGTCGGGGTTTTTGTGTGTCCGTAATCCCTCCCCGCCTGTCTTCGTCATAAAGTCGTCAAAGAAACAAAAAATTTCATAACAACACAAAGAATACCTTCCGCATCCCGCTTAATTTGGCCATATTGGGACGAACGTGAGGTCGGCGAGAGCATTTCGCCGAGCCCGTGATGTCCGGTAATTTGGGACGGGTACCTACCGGTCATCGCTCTCACGACACCACTTATCATTTGGTTATCACAGCTAAATCATTGATTTAGCGGGGGAGATGAAAAGTCATGTCAAATTTAGTCATTGTGATCGATCTCACAGAATGTCTACCATCCGGAAAGGATTCGTTACTGATTTCACAACAAAGCGACATGGAGAGCTGATTATGAAAGCGATCACTAACATCCGCCTCACTACTCAGAAACTGGCGGCCCGTCTGTACTCCGTCGCGCCGACCCGCGCTGACAAGCAGCGCGGCGCCAGTGCTCTTGAGTACATCGTTCTGGCCGCGGCCATCATCTTTGTTGTTGGCATTCTGGCTACCAACACTACCGTCCAGACGACTTTGCAGACGGCGTTTACACAATTATTTACCGACGCAACCAATAAGAACCCCAACCCCTAGATTAAGGCTTTGGGTGATGTTCATTGTTGGTGGTAGTCGTCAAACGCCAGCGAAGGCCCACGAAGGGGCCGTGGCATTGGAATTTCTGATGCTCTTCCCCTTCGTGGTAGCCATGCTGTACGGCGCCGCCATCTACGGCATTGTGTTCTTCAGCCAGTACCGGCTGCAGAGCGTGGTGGACCGGTCGGTGGCCACGGCGCTGTACGTGGATCGTTCGGCCTATGCCGCCTCCGAGCTGCAAAATCAAGTGGAAAGTCGTGCCCTGAATGCCCTGAGCGGGCTGCTCGCGAAGCAGCCCGAGCCATTGAAGAGCATGTCACCGGGGGGCGGTGCCTGCGGTGTGGAAACCGTTGGGGGAGTGGAAATGCTTCGGTGTACCTTGACCTATGACTACAAATCCAACCCGATCGTGCCGGTGATGAGCTTTGGTATGCTCGGCACCTTCCCGCCCATGCCGGATGAGCTGACGGCGGAGGCAAGCGCGGCTTTCTGACCTCTTCTTACCAGTTGCCAAGAAACAGGGATGTTCTGGAGGGGTTATGGGATCGAAGTTGTTGTATACCTTGCCGGCGTTGCTGCTGGCACTGCTGGCCCTGATTCTGGCCCTGGTGGGCCTGAGCCGGGAGCCGGAACCCGCTTTGGCTGAGCGGGGCGCGCCCACGCCGTCGGCGTCCGCGGCCGAGGAAGAGCCCGAGCACGAATACTGGGTGGTACGCGAGCCCCTGGAAGCGGGAGAGACGCTCACCGCCGACAAGCTGGCGGTGGTGTCCGCGGATTCGCCCATCACCGGGGCGCTGGACGCGGATGAGGCCATAGCCGGCCAGCAGGTGCGGAGCACCGTGCGTGTCGGGGAGCTGCTTTCCGTCCATCATCTGGAAACCGGCGGTTCGCTGCCCGCCAGCCTGCCGCATGGCCAGCGCGCCATCGCCATTCCCGTGGATAATGTCACCGTTGCCGGTGGCCTGCTCCGTCCCGGCGACCGGGTGGACGTGATCACCGCCTTCCGTCGTTCCGACAAGGATGCCCCGGTGGCCCTGGTGATGCTCAAGCGTATCCAGGTGCTGGCGGTGCGTGGCGCCATGAGCGACGCCGATACGGACGATGACAACAATCGCCGCAACGAGACCGTGGTGCTGTCGGTGCCGGAGAAAAAAGTTTCCGCCCTGATGCTGGCCTCCTCCGAGGGTAAGCTGCGGCTCGCCGTGGTGGGTGGCCAGGACGGGGACATGGCGTCGCGAACCCCGCCCGAATCCGGCCCGGCCGGCGACGACGGCGCCACCATGGTCGCGGCCAACGAAGCGGCCAATGAAGAAGACGCCACCGAGCCCTTCTATTTCGAGGACTTTTTCCCGGAACCGCCCAAGGCGGCGGCACCGGCGCCGCGCGCTTCGCCGGGCCGCCGTGTGCAGGTGTTCGAGGGAGCGGAATCAAGGAGCACCTATGTTCGTTAGGCGATGGAAATCCGCGCTGGCCGCGCTGATGACGTTCTTGATGACGTTGTGCTGGACGGCGGCCGTCGTGGCCGAACCCATGGGCGGCTCCACCCGGCTTGCCCCCGGTGATCAGAAGGTCCTGACCTTCCCGGCGCCGGTGACCAAGGTGGCCACGTCCAACCCGGAAGTGGCCAGGCTCACCGTCAGCGGCGATCGGGAAGTCCTGCTCACCGCCATGCAGGAGGGCTCCGCCGAACTGACCATCTGGACCCGCAACCGGGAAGCCCCCATGCGCAGCAGCGTGGCGGTGGCCACCACTCTGGGGGGCAGCTTGCCGTTCGGCACCCAGGTGCAGACCGACATTCGCGTCCTGGAAGTGAGCCGCTCGGAACTGAACAGCCTGGGCGTTTATTACGCGAACCTGTTCGACGGTGGCGATTCGGCGGTGGGCATCGCGCCGCCGGGCACCGGCTTCCGTGGCTTTCCCGGACCCGGCGGCGCCCAGGCGCCGATCAGCTCCGATGGTTTCAATTTGTTCGGTATCGGTAGCAATTCGCTGACCATCATCAACGCCCTGGAGGGTGGCGGTTTCGCCTACACCCTGGCGGAACCGTCGCTCACCAGCCTGAGCGGGCAGAGCGCTTCCTTTCTGTCCGGGGGCGAATTCCCCGTACCCACGCGAAGCAACAACGATGGCATACAAGTCGAATTCAAGGAATTTGGGGTGGGCCTCAGTCTGACGCCCACGGTGATTAGCAAGGAGCAGATTATCCTCAAGGTGGCGCCGGAGGTCAGTGAGCTGGACTTTTCCGCCGGCGTGGAAACCGGTGGTGTGGCGGTGCCCGGGCTGCGGGTACGGCGGGCGGAGACCACCGTGTCCTTGGCGCCCGGTGAGACCTTCATCATCAGCGGCCTAGTCAGTCGAAGCACGGTCAACAGCAGTGACCGCATCCCCGGTTTGGGCAACATCCCGGTGCTGGGGGCGTTCTTCCGCTCCAGCCGCATTGCTCGCGATGACAAGGAGCTGGTCATGGTGGTCACGCCGCATCTGGTGACGCCCCGGAAAGCCGGGCGTCCCCCAGTGACTCTGCCCGGCGGGGCCTATCACGAAAGCAGCACCGGGTGGCTGGACATGGCCACCGAACCGCGGCGCGGTTCACAACCCATCCGTCACGGAGTGAGCTGGTGAGCCATGAGCGATAACGATATTGTCCTGACCGTGGTCGACGACCCGGGTATCAAAGCCTGGCTCAATCGAGCCGTGGAAGAACCTTTCCGGTTGGAGTTCGTCAGTCGCGGGGATATGACCCGGGTGCTGCGCCTGCTGGAAGCCACCACCGCCCATCTGGTACTGGTGGAAATCAACGAAGAGGAGATGGACCAGTCCCTGGCCATCATCACCGCGCTCACCAGTGCCCGGCCCTGGGTGACGGTGATTACCGTGTGTGGCTACGCCAATCAGGAGTTACTGCTGCAAAGCATGCGCGCCGGTGCGCGGGATTGTTTCCTGGCCGGCAACGATGGGGCCGAGATTCGTGATCGCCTGCGTCGCCATCAGTTGGTGCGTAGTGGCCATTACGGTGACGAGACTCGTTCGGCGGTGAATAACCTTACCTTGGTGGCGGGCGCCGATCCCACCGTGGATACCCGTTTTCTCACGCAGGGCCTGGCCATCGGTATTAGCCAGAGACACCCGGAGTGGCGTTGCCTGGCCATCGATACCCAGGCCGGCGAGCGTGGTGTTTTTTATCTGGACGCCAGCAACCAGTTCACCCTGGACAATCTGATCACCAGCCCGGAAACCCTGGACGAAACGCTGATCGACACGGCGCTGGAAGAATACCGCCCCGGCTTAAGATTGCTGGCCAGCGGTGCCGGCACCAAGGATCTGGAAGGCGACCGCAGCGCGGACCTGTTCATTGCCCTGAACCGGCTGATGCAGATGTTCGACCACATCATCATCAACGTGGGCGTGCTGGAAAGCAGCTACTGGATCCGCGCTCTCGGTGTTCACACCCGTCACCTTATGGTCGCCATGCAGCCCCTGGTGGAGCACGCCCATGAGGCCCGTGGCCTGGTGCAGGACTGGCGCTCCCACCTGGGGCGCAATGCGGAGATCGGGCTGGTCATCGACGGCTACGACAGCAAGGTGCCGCCGGATCTGGAAGAACTGAGCGAAACCGTGGGCGCGCCGCTGGCCGGCACCCTGCCCATGGATTGGCGTCACCGGCTGATGGCGGTGAATTCCGGCCGGCCGGTTCTCGAGCAATCGCCGCGCTGCGCCTACAGCCGCCACCTCGGGGCGGTACTGGATGCCCTGGATGGCGGAATGGAGAAATCGCGACGCGGCGGTTTTCTGACGCGTCTGCTGGGGAGCTAAGCCGTGCCCGGCCGTATTGATCAGGAGTTCCAGGAGCTCAAGGAGCGCGCTCACCGTTGGGTGGTGGAGCGGCTCGACGAAGAAGGCATCGAGGTGGGCCGCACCAAGGTCGATACCCTCGCGGAGTTCGTGCATCACAACCTGAGCCAGTTTATTTCCCAGAACCGGGTGCCCCTGTCCACGCGGGATCTGAATCAACTGTCCAGGGATACGCTTAACGAAGTGGTGGGCTACGGTCCGCTGGAACCGCTGCTCGCCGACGAAAGCATCAACGACATTCTGGTCAATGGGCCGGAGGATGTGTTCGTGGAAGTGGCCGGCGTACTGCAGCGGGCGCGCACCCGCTTTATCAACAATGACCATGTGATCCGGGTCATCCGCCGCATGCTGGCGCCGCTCGGCCGGCGGCTGGATGAGGCCAGCCCCATGGTGGACGCGCGCCTGCCGGACGGGTCCCGGGTCAATGCGATCATCCCGCCGCTGGCGCTGGACGGTCCGTCCATCAGTATCCGCAAGTTTACCCGCAATCACCTCACCGCCCGGGAGCTGATCAACAGCGGGTCCATGACCGAGGCCTGCCTGGAAGTGCTCATCCGTGCCGTGGAATCGCGGCGCAACATTATCGTCAGTGGGGGTACCGGTACCGGCAAGACCACCATGCTCAACCTGATCAGCCAGTACATTCCCCGGCAGGAGCGGATTCTTACCATCGAGGATTCCGCCGAACTGGTGCTGCATCACCCCCATGTGGTGCGCCTGGAAACCCGCCCGGCCAACACCGAGGGCAAGGGCCGCATCACGGCCCGGGAACTGGTGGTCAACGCCCTGCGCATGCGCCCTGACCGGATCATTCTTGGCGAAGTGCGTTCCGCGGAAATCATTGAGCTGCTCCAGGCCATGAACACCGGCCACGAAGGCTCCATGAGCACCATCCACGCCAACAGTACCCGGGATGCCCTGGTGCGCATCGAGACATTGCTGGCGGTGAGCGGCTACGATGCCAGCGAAAAAGCCATCGGCCGACTGATCGGTTCCGCCCTCGACATCATCATCCAGTTGGTACGCCGCCCGGACGGCAAACGCATGGTAAGCGACGTGGTGTCGCTGAGCCCCACCGACGCCGAGCCTTACCACATGGATTACCTCTACCGGAGCCAGGACCATGAGTAGCCTGGCTCTGCTCGGCGCCGCCCAAACCCTGGCGGTACTGGCCTTGCTGGTGCTGGCGGCGCAGGGGCTCTGGTTCCGCTATCGCGCCCGGCGCCTGCTCAATGAGAATGTGCGGCGCCGAATGATCGACGCCGGCCCGGTGAGTGACGACGCCATTGCCCGGGTGAAGCTCACCGCCCTGGAGCAGGTGCTTCTGCGCGCCGATATCCAGATACCGCGCCAGCAGCTGGTGCTGGTCGGCATCTTGCTGATGGGGTTTCTGGCCGTGGTGGCCTCGTTGAAAGGGCCGCTGGTGTCGGTAATCACGGCGGGCTTACTGGCGGTGACCCTGTGGATGTACTGGCGCTTTCGTTTCCAGCAACAGCGCCGGCGCATCTATGAGGAATTGCCCGGCATCATCGATTCCGTGCTGCGCTACATGAGCGCCGGTCGCTCTCTGGAAAACGCCCTGGTGGAAGCGTTTCGCGACGCGCCGCCGGTGTTCGATCCGCTCAACTTCCGGTTGCGCAGCGCGGTGGAGTCCGGCCGCGATTACACCGGGCTGTTCGAGGATTTCGCGCTACTTTACCAGGTGCCGTCCCTGGTCCTGGTGTCTATTGCCCTGCGTACCTCGGCGCGGTTCGGTTCATCCATTAAACCGGTGTTCAAACAGGTATCCGAATCCCTGCGTTCGCAGCAAGAGCTTCGCCGCGAATTCATGGCGGCCACCGCCGAGATCCGCTTTACCGCCGCGGCCTTCGCGTTGCTGCCGTTGGGGCTGGCGGTCTACATGATTCTGATTAACGAAAATTACTCGGAAGTATTGCTGAACAGCACCACCGGACACTGGATGCTGGGCGTGGCCGGCGGGCTGCAGGCGCTGGGCATGATTCTGATCTGGCGAATGATTCAGGGGGTGGGCCGTGATTAATCTCTGGTTCGTCGCCGCCATGATCATGGCATTACTGGCCGTCTGGGTCGCCTGGTTTTTGGCGCCTCGTTGGGCGCGGAAGGCGCGTGTGCACGCCCGCCTGAAAAACGCGGGCGATGTGGAGGCGGAATCCTCCTCATTCTGGCTGAGCCGGTTCGCTACCCGTCTGACGGAATCTTCACTGGCCCGGGAGGATTTTCGGGAAATACAGGAAGCCTTCTCCGCCACCGGCCGTAACCGGGAACAATCCCAGGTGCTGTACCTGGTCTATTGCTGGCTTATCCCCGGCATCGTGGTGTTCGGTGGCTTTGTTTTCCTCGGGCCCATGGGCGGCATGCTGGTGGCGGCGGGCGCTTTTTTACTACCGCGACGCGCGATCCGCTCCATGGGCCGACGCGCCGAGCAAAGACAAAACATCGAAGCGGTGGAATTGTGCCATCTCACGCGCATGCTGATGGAAGCCGGCCTGTCACTGGAGCGGGTGCTGCGCCTGATCGCCGCACAGGGCCGGGTGATGATCCCGATGCTGGCCATGCGGCTCGACCGGTTCAACCGGCTGATGGAATCTGGTGCCGAACGTACCCAGGCGCTGGATGAACTGGGCGAAAACCGCCGCATTCCGGTGCTGCGCAGCTATGTGGTGCTGATGAAGCAAAGCAGCCAGCTTGGTGCCGGCGTGTCGGACAGCCTGGACCAGATCATCGAGGAAGCTCAAAAGGTCGAGCGCAACCGCATCCGGGAAGAAACCAACCGGATCGGGGCGAAGATGACCGTCATTATGATGGCCTTCATGCTGCCGGCGCTGTTCATTCTGATCGGCGGCCCGGCGGTCATTTCCATCGGCGAAGCATTAACGGGATAAACAGAAGGGAGTGAAGGGATGCGAGCATTCATTGTGGGGTTCACGGCGGCGTTGCTCGCTACCGGCTGCGCTTACCAGCCGCCGGCGCCCGATAACCTGGACACTGGCGCGCCGGAAAACCTGACATGCAACGCCAAAATTCAGCCCGAGGAACAGGTTCAGCTGGACCGTGTTGACACTCTCATGGCCCGTGATCACAACCACGCGGCCCTTGCGCAGCTGGAAGCGCGACCATTGTCCACCGTCGATCACTGGGTGCGATACGGTCAGTTGAAGGCGTCCACCGGCCGTCTGGATGAAGCGGAGCGAATCTTTCGCGGCCTGGTCCGCGAATGTGAAAGCGGGCGCGGTCATCACGGCCTGGGCATGGTGCTGCTCAAGAAGGATGAGGTCATGGCGGCGCTGGATCAGCTCGAGCAGGCGCGTCGCGCCACGCCGGCCTCGGCTCAGGTACGCAACGACTACGGCTATGTGCTGCTCATGGTCGGCGAGTATCAGGACGCTGCTTACGAATTGCGTACCGCCATGGAGCTGGGCGACGGCCAGGGTCCGGTTCGCCAGAATCTGGCGGTGGCCTATCTCCTTACCGAAAACTGGGCGGGTCTGCAGTGGATGACCCAGGAATACGATTTCGATGGCGAGGAACGCGCCTACGCGGAACGCCTCGCCGCTACTTTCAGGAGCGTGCAATGAAATACGGGCTCGCACTATTCATCGTGATTCCCGCCCTGGCCCTGGCCGGCGAAGCGGAAACTCCCGAATACGGCCTCGCCGGCGTGGTGGTGAAGGAACGCTCGGCCACCGCCACGGAACGGGCCCTGAACCAGCAACGTCGTTCGCCCTCCGCGGAAGAGAGCGAATTGTCCGTCCCGGTCTATGTGCAAACGCAGCAGCGGCTGTCTGAAAGCTTCAAGACTCCGATCCCCGAGAGTTTCGGCGAGCAGACCCGCGACGAGAACTAGCATGAAAAAGCAGCGTGGCGCCCTCACCTTTATCACCCCGATTATTATGGTGGTAATCATCATGCTTGGCGTCTTGGCCATGGATGGAGCTCGCCTTTATTCTGTTCGCCAAGAGATGCAGAGTCAGGTAAACGCAGCAGCAACAGCAGCTGCTCAAGCGACCCAGGCGTGTGGGAGTCTTTCATTTAATGAGACGGCCTCTGACCGGGCCTATCGGGGCGCAGTCCAAGGTGGTTTCAAAGGGGAGGAATCAGAACTTGATGTGTCGATAGGGAAAGTCATATCAGAAGCCGGAGTGCTGAAGTTTTTGGCTAGCGATGCTTATCAGGAAAGTAATGCGGTTTTTGTTTCCTACAAAAAAAGTGAGCCTATTTCGGCCCTGCTTCCCTCGACTATTTTCGGTACTGTGGACATGTCGGTTAGCGCGGTCGCAAAGAAGAGCGTTACAGCTACATTTAGTGCATCGGCGATTACGGCCATCGTAGGGGGGGGGGAGAAGATCTAACCATCCTTAATGGTCTTTTGGGGCTGCTTCTCAATGGTGGTGAGCCTTACGCACTCAGTGCCCTTGAGTTGTCCGAGATTAATGACCTTACCGTGAAATTGGATGATCTGCTAGTCGACACAGGGGCTGGGGCGGTGCTCGGCGCGCTTCCTGTGGATGCTAGAGCGTTGGCGGACGTACTTAAAGGGACGGTGGGTGCCGGCCATCCGGCGGCGGTCCTCTTGGATGACTTGCTTCGGACGGCTGGTGCAGACCTTGGAAATGTTGAGATTGAGTCTGTATTGGAGTTATTGGGAGAGGAGGCTGTTGTTTCGCCGGACGCAAGAATTCCTGTCTATGACCTTTTAATTAGTATGGCTATGAATGTGCTGGAAGGTACATTGACTGACCCCCTGGAGCTCGGGATAGTCCTTAATGGATTAGCTAAAGTAGAAGTTTCTTTATGGGTAACGGAGGCTCCGAAGGTTGTTGTTGGAGAGGCATTACTTACTACGGACGGCAACCCACAAAATATTGAGGATTGGGAGACCAGTTTTCGTTCGTCGAATATAAAGCTTTTTCTCAATGTCAACCTTTTGGATGACCCATTATTGGGTGCTTTGGCCAATATTTCTCTTCCTTTGGTTGTAGAGGCGGGAAATGGGCAGGGGGCTTTTGCTTCCGCGAAATGTGCCCAAGGGGCTAAGGATAATAGGGTCGATCTTGGTGTTGATTGGAGTACCAGTGTTGCGTCTATTCGCACTGCAAAATTGCTAAGTGATGGCAGTGAGGTTCCGGCTGACCTTTCAGTTTCTATTGTTCCTGTTCTTGTTCCCATCAATGTGCCATTGAGGCTGGATATTGATGTCGTGAGCGAAGGAGGGGCGCCAAGTCCGGTTATATTCGAGGGCGTGGATTTGCACAAGACGGGAGATGGCTTTTCGCCAAAACAAAAAAGCGTTGGCGGAAATATAAGCGGGCTTGATGTCGACTTGTCAGCGGGTTCGAAAGGTTTGCTCGGTGCTGTTCTTAGCATTTTGAACCCGTTGTTGGATCTGGTGAATACCCTTGTTCTGGAGCCGTTGGTGCGGTTGGTGATTAGTCCACTCTTGGATATTTTAGGTTTGGATGCTGGGAGCATGAATATCAGAGTGACCGACGCTCATCAGAAAATTGTGCTTCTTGAAGGTGTCGAGGTCGAATGAAGGATTGTGGAGCAATCTCTGTACAGTGATCTCCCTGACAGTTCCCGCCAGCCGACAAGCGGCCGGCGGGGTTCGGTTCAGGCGCGGGCCGGGGTGACCCGGTAGCCTTTCAGCGTGCGCACGAAATCCTGCAGGGCGTGGATGCCGGAGGCTTCCGCGTCGCGGCACCATTGCGCCAGGGAGTCGAGCATTTCCGCCGAGCTGTGGCTGGTCTGGCTCCAGATTTCCTGCAGGCGCAGGCGGTAATCGTAGATCGTCGCCAGGGTCGAGTTGTGCTCGGTGAGGGTGGTCAGCCGCTTGGTGTGGCGCACCTTGAAGAAGCGCTGGTCGCGGTGCAGCAGGGCGGCGGCGCGGTTGTAGAGGCCACGGGTGGCGTCGCAGGCGCGGGCCTTTTCCTGCTCGAACACGGGTTTGATCACTTCGCGGCGGTAGTGGGCCATCACCTGGAAGCGGTGCTGCACCAGGGCGCGCAGGGTATCCAGGTCCACGGTGTGCTTGTCGCGGGCGACCACCGGCTTGGGCGCCACCTTTTTCACCTTGGCCAGCCGCAGCACCTCGAAGGTACGGATCCAGGCCCAGCCCATGTCGAACTCGAAGCGCCGCACGGAGAGCTTGGCGGAGTTCGGGTAGGTGTGGTGGTTGTTGTGCAGCTCCTCGCCGCCGATCAGGATGCCCCAGGGCAGCACGTTGCGGGAGGCGTCGCTGCATTCGAAGTTGCGGTAGCCCCAGTAGTGGCCGATGCCGTTGATCACGCCGGCGGCGAACAGGGGAATCCAGATCATCTGCACCGCCCAGACGGTAATGCCGGCGACGCCGAACAGGGCCAGGTCGATAGCGCCCATCAGGGCGATGCCCAGGAAGCTGTAGCGGCTGTAGACGCGGCGTTCGACCCAGTCATCCGGGCAGCCGCCGCCGTACTTGTCCAGGGTTTGCTGGTTGGCGGCTTCCGCCTGGTAGAGCTCGGCGCCTTCGCCGAGCACCTTGCGGATACCCAGCACCTGAGGGCTGTGCGGGTCTTCCTCGGTGTCGCAGCGGGCGTGATGCTTGCGGTGGATGGCGGTCCAGGCGCGTGTGTTCTGGCCGGTGGTGAGCCACAGCCAGAATCGGAAAAAGTGCTTCAGGGCCGGATGCAGCTCCAGGCTGCGGTGGGCTGAATAACGGTGCAGGTAGACGGTCACGCTGACGATGGTCACGTGCGTCATTGCCAGGGTGATCAGCACCAGGGTCCAGGGGCCGGGCGAGAGCAGGCCGCCGGAAAGGAAATTGAGTACGTCGTTCATGGGGATGCGTATCGTTGTGGTGACTAGCGGGTCATCAGCAGATGACCCAGAGAGTGTACCCGAGCCTGCCAGCCCGGTGCCAGATAAACCGTACCGACCGGCTCGAAGATCAAGGCCGGCCCGTCGAGGGGCTGATCCGGCGCCAGATCCTCTCTACGGTAGACCGGCACCGGTGCCGACAGTTCCGGCAGGCGGGCGTGCCAGGCCGGCGCGCCGGTGCCGCCGGCCAGGGCCGCCGGGGCCGGGGAGCGGGCGGCCGCCTGGCAGCGCACGCGCACGTTGACGCGCCGCACCGGCAGGGCCAGCCGGTGGCCATAGCGCTGCTCGTGGAGGGCGTGGAAAGCGGCCTCGCAGGCCGCCGGGTCGCCTTCCCAGGGCAGAGCCAGGGTGGAGGACTGGCCCTGGTAGCACAGATCCAGGCTCACGGTGGTCTCGATGTCCGTTTCGGCCACGCCTTCGGCGGCCAGTTCGGCGCGGCCGCGCCGGTCCAGGGCCCGGGCCAGGGCGTTCACGGTGTCCGCGCCGGCCTCCGCCGGCAGGGCCTGGATCAGCTCCCGTTTGCGCGGCGCGTACACCAGCCCTTCGGCGGACAGCACCCCGGCGCGTACCGGCACCACCGCCTGGCGCATGCCCAGGTTTTCGGCCAGGGCGCACACATGGAGGCCGCCGGCGCCGCCGAAGCTGGCCAGGGTGAAGTCCGCCGGGTCGAAGCCCTTCTGAATGGAGATCACCCGCAGGGCCTGGCTCATGTGCTCGTTGGCCAGGTCCAGAATGCCCCGCGCGGCGGCTTCCCGGTCCAGGCCCAGGCGGGTGGCCAGCCGCTCCACCGCCGCCCGGGCGGCGTCCACGTCCAGGGCCAGGCTGCCGGCCAGGGCGAATTCCGGCTGCAGGCGGCCCAGCACCACGTTGGCGTCGGTGACCGTGGGCTCGGTGCCGCCACGGCCGTAGCAGGCCGGCCCCGGGTCGGCGCCGGCGGATTGCGGGCCTACGTGGAGCAGGCCGGCCTCGTCCACCCGGGCCAGGGAGCCGCCGCCGGCGCCGATGGTGTGCATGTCCACCATGGGCACCGCCACCGGGTAGGGGCCGATGTGGCCGTCCCGGGTGAGGCGGATGTCGCCGTCCAGCAGCGCCACGTCCGTGGAGGTGCCGCCCATGTCGAAGGTCATCAGGTTATCGCGGCCCAGGTCCCGGCCCAGGCGGCGGGCGGCGTTCAGGCCGCCGGCGGGGCCCGAGAGCAGCAGGTTCACGGCGCGCCCGGCGGCCTGGTCCGCGGCCACGGTGCCGCCGTTGGACTGCATGATGGTCAGCGGTGAGGGCCGGGTGTGCGCGGACAGGCGGTTCAGGTAATGGCGGATGCGCGGCGCCAGCCAGGCGTTCAGCCAGGTGGCCAGGCCGCGCTCGTACTCGCCGCGCAGCGGCAGCACCTGGCTGGACAGGCTCACCGTCAGGCCGGCATCCTCCAGGGCCCGGCCCAGCCGGGTTTCGTGGTCGTCGTCCAGGTAGCTGAACAGCAGGTTCACCGCCACGGATTCAGGTTTGTGGGCGCTCACTCTCAACACGAGGTCCTGAATCAAGGCGTCGTCCAGCGGTTCTACTTCCTCGCCGCCGGCGCCGAGGCGGGCGGCCAGCCCCTCCACCGGCGTGTCGCGCAGGGCCGAGGGCGTCGCCTTGGGGGTCAGGTTGTAGAGCTCCGGGCGGTTCTGGCGGCCTATCAGCGGCACGTCCTCCAGGCCCTGGTTGGTGACCATCACGGTGCGCGCGCCCTTGCCTTCCAGGGCAGCGTTGGTGGCCACGGTGGTGCCGTGCACGATCACCAGCTCGCCGGTGCCGAGGCGCTCTTCCAGCCCCAGCTCGCGGATGCCCTGGAGAATCGCCTCCTCCGGCGCCGCCGGCGTGGACAGGACCTTGTGAATGCGCGGTTCGCCTTCGCCGAGCAGCACGAAATCCGTGAAGGTGCCGCCCGTATCCACGCCCAGCCAGTACGCCATGGTGTCTCCGTGTTCCGTGTCCACTACAATGCGAGGCCCATGTTAATGTCCCGGGCGGGCGTGTGCATTCGCCCCCGGAACCGGATTCCCCTGCTTGAACCGACCAACTATGTTGGAATTGCCCGAATATGCCTGAATTGCCCGAAGTGGAAACCACCCGGCGCGGCATCGAGCCCCACGTGGCCGGCCGCGTGCTCACCGCCGTCACCGTGCGTGAGCCACGCCTGCGCTGGCCGGTGGACGCCCGCGTGGGCGAGCTGCGCGACCGGCCCATCCGCGCCCTGCGGCGGCGTGCCAAGTACCTGCTCATTGACCTGGGCGACCTGGAACTGGGGATCCATCTGGGTATGTCCGGCACCCTGCGGGTGGTGGAGCCGGACACGCCGCTGCGCAAGCACGACCACGTGGACCTGCACCTGGACTCCGGCCGGCTGCTGCGCTTCAACGATCCGCGCCGCTTCGGCGCCCTGCTCTATCTCGCGGAGGGGCTGACCCATCCGCTGCTGGCCAATCTCGGGCCGGAGCCTCTGGACGAGGCGTTCAGCGGCGACTGGCTGTACCGGCGCAGCCGGGGGCGGCGGGTGTCGGTGAAGAGCTTCATCATGGACAACGCCACCGTGGTGGGGGTGGGCAACATCTACGCCCAGGAGAGCCTGTTTCTGGCCGGCATTCATCCGTCGCGACCCGCCGGGCGGATCAGCCGGGCCCGTTACGAGCGTCTGGCCCTGTCGATTCGCGCCGTGCTGGCCAAGGCCATCGAGGCCGGCGGCACCACCCTGCGGGATTTCACCCGCGCCGACGGTCAGCCCGGCTATTTCGCCCAGCAGTTGCTGGTTTACGGGCGCGCCGGCCAGCCCTGCCCGCAGTGTGGGGCGCCGCTGCGAAGCGCCCGTCACGGCCAGCGGAGCACGGTATTTTGCGCCGCCTGCCAGCGCTGAGCAGCCGCCGGCGGCCATATTGCCGGGCTCATAACAAAGCTGTAGATTGTGATGTGATTGTCGGAAGAAGAATTACTTAGGAACGACAATAGCAGTATTACATTAACAAGCTCCCGGTGGACGCCCCTGGCGTGCCGGAGCACATCGACGATTCAAAGCAAGAGGGAACCACCATGAAGCGAGCCCTGCGCCTGGTCGCGGCCACCGCTCTCGCCTCGACGCTTTCGCTTGCCGGTCCCGCCCAGGCTCGCGACATGGAGCTGGACGGCGAACGTCCGTCGGCGCTGGCCATGTTCGGCGACGCCCTGATCGTGCGGCCGATCATGACCGTGGGCACCGTGGGGGGCATCGCCGTCTATGCGGTCACGCTGCCGTTCAGCCTGATCGGCGGCAACCCGCAGGAAGCGGCGGACACCCTGGTTAAGACGCCGGCGGCCACCGCCTTCTCGCGCTGCCTGGGCTGCACGCCCCGCCAGCACGAGCGTCTGAAGGCGGACAAGCGGGTAGCGGAAGCGAATCGCGCCAAGGAAGAGGACTGACACCACAATGAAAATGAGAATCGCCGCCCTGGTCGTTCCATGGATCGGCCTGGGCTTGATTTCGTCCGCCATCGCGGATGAGCCCTCCCCCGCCTATTTGTCTCTGGGTTACGGCCACCATGAACAGGACGACCGTTTCTTCGGAGACGACCGTTTTGAAACCGGTGAGCTGATCGGCAAGCTCGGCGGCCGGGTGAATAACTGGTTCGGCGTGGAAATGCGCGCCGGCACCACGATCAACAAGAACGAGGACGATCTGCGCGGTTTGCCGGGCGTTAAAGGCGAGTATGCCATCGAGTATTTCTACGGACTTTACGCCAAGCTCAGCTGGGCCAACCGCACCGCCTTCACGCCCTATCTGCTGGGCGGTTACACGGAAGGCAAGGAGAAGCTCGATACCGACCTCGGCGAGGAGGATCAGAAGTTCTACGATTCTTCCTACGGGGCCGGCGTGGACATGGACGTTAACGAGCGGGTCGGGCTGAACGTGGAATACATGTTCTACTACGACAAGGACAACGTGACCCTCAAGGGTCCCGCCGCCTCGGTCTACTGGAAGTTCTGAGCCGGCGCTTCAAACCGCCCGGACACAAAAAAGCCCCGCCACGTAGCGGGGCTTTTTTTGGGTAAGCGGATTAAATGGTTGATCTTACCTTTGCATGAGAGTGAGACAGACCGGCATCTCATCGGATTATCTGGTTGGTACTCCAACCTACTGCTGATGCATGCTTCCCTCGCTAATTCCAGCAAGAACCCCACA